>JAABUU010000259.1_pt1 | contig 128638 bp, 187 predicted proteins | sample 5559301 | NCBI WGS metagenome assembly JAABUU01 (sample SAMN10711884, study PRJNA513360) | rock metagenome | isolation source: Antarctica rocks | place: Antarctica: Victoria Land, Richard Nunatak white | reverse complement strand
GCCTGCGCGGCGCCGCGGGCCCCCACGGCCGGCTGTGGCCGTGCAGTGCTGCGGCAGGGCTGGGCCGCGCGCCGGCGGGCGCGGCCTGCGGGTACCCGTCAGACGTCATGCGGATGTCGCTATTACTCTTTTTCCAATGTTCGGGCAGCGGCCAGTGAGATTGTGGGCCATGGGCGGGTCATGAGCTCAGGCTGTGCGCGCACGCTGCCGAGTGAGCTCGCCACAGCGCATCACATGCAAAGGGCAAAGTGGGGTTTGCAGCATCTCTCAGCGAGCAGCCGCCTGGCCACTGCACGTCCTTGTGGCACCATCCACGCGCCCCGGTGGCCGCTGCCAACCCTGGCACGCGCGCACGCGCAGCTGCTGGGCCTGCTGCTGTACGGCACGCCGGCGCTGCTGCTGCGCGCGACCGCCGCGTTCGGCGGCGGCAGCGCGGACGCGGCCGCCGCGGCCGCGGCGCTGCCCGGCCCGCACCCGGCGCTGCGCGTGCTGGCCGCGCTGGACGCAGGCGCCACGTTCTCGGTGCTTGCGGAGGTGCGTGTTTACCCTGGACAAACAACCCTGCTCCACAGGCATGCACCGTGACAGGGTGTTATCAGGTCTGGCATGCCCTGTCATGTTCACAGAGCATCACAGTTGAGAATGGCCCCGTGATGTGCTGCTTTTGCCCAAGATTTGCTTGCCAGGTACCGCTGCTTCAGATCTGAAGGGCATTTTGCGGCTGAATGCAGCAACGCGGCCTGTGACTGAGGCATGATCGGGTGACAGCGAAGTCCTGACATCATTGGGAGCTTGTGCGTGGGGATGCCTGGCTCTGGAGCTGCACGAGGCTGCACGTCTCGCATCTCAGCTCCCAAGAAACTGGCGTGCAGACAGCCAGGCAGGTCGACACGCCCGGCTGCGACAGGCGCTGGACGGCTGGGACGCGATGGCGTCGGAGCTGCGCGAGGCAGCCGGCGCGCCGCCCTTGCCGTCCGACGACCCGTCTGGCGACTGCTCCGCCACGCAGGCGCGCCCCGCCGCATGCCAGCTTGTGGCGGCAGGCGCAACAGGTCAAGCACTTTACGATATGTACTGGAAAGGGCATTCGCATGAGCGCTGGTCAGGATGGCCATGTGCTGCGTCACAGATACGCTCCATGGCGGCGAATATCAATCTCTGTATGTGATTGGTACACTGATTGGTTCACTGGGTTCTCACTATAAGTGATAGTTATGATGTATGACGCTCATTCAATATCAGGGTCCTGCTGCGCAGGCAGCAGTGACCGCCGCGCTGGCGCTGGTCGAGGCCAATGCGCTGCGGCCCGGCGCGTCCGGCGCGCCCGACGGCGCGCCGCGCGCGCTGGAGTTTGCGGCCGCGCGCCTGGCGGACGGCCGCGCGACTGCGCCGCCGGCCGGCCTGCTGACGGTGCTGCGCCACGTCGCGCTCGGGCCCTGGCCGGAGGGCGCGGAGGCGCCGCGCGCCGCGCGCGAGGCGCGCTTTGTGGCGCTGCTGCGCAGCGGCGGCCTGCGGGGTGGGGGCGCCCGGCGCGGGCCCGGCGGCGACAGCCTGGAGGTCGAGCGCGCGCTCGCGCTCGCGCGCGCGGCCGGCTTTGCGCGCGGCGAGGCGCAGGCGCGCGCCTAATTTGCAGTGCCTTTGCCATTGGGGTATGCAGGCTGTTGCAGTCTGTGGCTGCAGCCGTGCAGCTGTTTTGCATGCCTTTTCCTCGTGAGTGGGTGAAGGCATCGTCTTGGGGCGCTCATTGGTAGCTCACTGCATGCAGGCCGGACAGGCGCCAATTAGGTGCTGGGCCTCAGCCGCAGTCCACCACGGAAGATTTGTTACCTGTAGGCTGCTGTACAAATGTCGCCATGGGAGGCCCTGCTGCGCATGGAGCATTCACTCCGCGGAAGGCCTTTGTCCGCTCTGCCCCAAGCCTGGCATGCACTGCTGGCCCGAGCGCCCATCGCTGCGCGCGCCCTGGCGCGCGCAGGTGCAGCACGCCGCGGGCGAGTACGCGGCTGCGCTGGGCTGCCTGCTCGCGGCGGCGCCGGGCGCGGCGTTCGAGTACGTGGGCCGCCACCTGGCTGAGCCGGGCTGCCCGGCCGGCCTGCGCACGGCCGTGCTGGCTGCCATCGGGCGCCTGGCCGACGCCGACGGCGAGGCCGCAGCGCGCCTGGTACGCTGCGCTAACAACCCAAAAGCGCGCCTCTGGCTGCCACTGTGGCGTGTGACCTGGCTGCCGTGCAGGCCTCCTCAAGGGGCGCATAGGTCCTGCGGTACTCATGACCGTCCGAATGTGTTGTTCTGTCCTTGATCGCGGGGCGGATGCGGACAGCGCGGCTGCCGCGCCGGCTGAAACGCATGCACCACGCGATCGAGGACACAATATGTTCGGGCGGCCACGGTATCGCTGGACCTCAGCGCCACTTGATGAGGCCTGCACGGAAGCCACATCACAAGTACTGCGGCTGCGACTGCAGCTGAAACGCACGCTGCCAGCCCAGCCACCCACGCGCGCTGATCTGCTCTGCGAGGGCGTGTGCCGAGCACATGTTCCGCTTGCCTTCAGGCGCCCCTGAGATGCTCCAGAAGTCACTGCTGTGCATTATTCTGGCTTCCCAGGCTTGCCATGTGCATGCCATGTGCCGGCTGGCGTGCGCTGGGGAGCGGACAGGCTCTGGCGCGCGCGCAGGTCATGCGCCACTTCCCGGGCGACCACGCGGCCGTGCTGGCGGGCTTCGCGGCGGCACCGGAGCGCCAGTTCCGCTTCCTGCGCGGCGCGCTGCAGGCGCGCGCGCGCGCGTTTTGTGACACCTGATCCGCTGTCCTCCCACGCCTGTGAAGGAGGGTCCATGAGTCAGCCATGAGTATGGTGATCCCCAACACACCCTATGACACAGCAAGCCCATCCCTCATGCGAGCCAGGCCGGCCTGCGCGAGCGCGGGCGTGCGCGCCGCGCAGGCGGCGGCGGGCGAGCAGGGCGAGGCCGGGCGCGCGTCGCCGCGTGGCGCACGGGAGGCGCTGCTCGCGGCCTCGGGCGGCGCGGAGCTCTACGCGGCGCTGCTGTGCCGCTTCGAGCCGGCCGGCGTGCTGCCCTTCCTGCAGGCGCGGCCGCGCTGCCCCGCCGCCTCTCGGCCCCCCCCGGGTGTTGTGAGCGCGGCGGTGGCCGCCTGCGAAGCTGACGCCCTGCACGGCGGAGCTCTGCGCGACGCTTTGCGCGGCGCTGCTGTTCAGCCTCAAGCCCGCCCGCGCGCAGCCCTGCAGGCGCAGCCGCCCGGCCCAGCCCGCCACTGCGCCCTCGCGCGCCTCTGCCCTCCCTGCCCTCCGCGGCCGTGCCCGGCGCAGCGCATGCGCTTCGTGCACAGAATGCAAGTTGCGGGCCATGGAGACGAGAGTGCAGGGCCTGCTGCCTGCGCGCAAGGCAAGTGGCAGGGTCTGCTCCTGCACAGACCGCGCGCCTGCGCACCCAGCCCGCGCAGCCCGCGCATGCCCGCCCGGCCCGGGGGCGTCAGGGTAGGGTATCAGGGTAGGGCACGGCCGGGCGCGCAGGCGCATGACGCGTACCGCGTGGAGGCCGTGCTGCCGGCCACGGAGCGCTACGGCGTGGCCGACGCGCGCGCATTCCTGCTGGAGCGCCTGGGCGACGTGGCGGGCGCGCTGGCGATCCACGTGGACGCGGCCGCCGCCGCCAACGCAGCGCTCGTCGATGCGGCGCTGGCCGGGCGCATCGCGCCGGGCGCGCTGGCCGGCCGGCGCGGCGGCGCGCCGGGCGCGCGGCTGCTGGGCGCGCCGTCGCTGGGCGCGCCCGGCGGCCGCGCCGCGCCGCCGCCGCCGCCCGAGCTCGCCGCCGCGCAGGTGGGGCGCGCCTCCCGGGCCGTGCGAGAACCTATTCGCACATTTTGCCCGTTGTGACTTTGTCTATGACGGAAAAAAACCCTCTGCGGCCTGACCGAGGCCGCGGGCGCGTCGCAGGCGGCGCTGCGCGCGGCGGTCGCGCTGTGCCAGCGGCACTCGCGCGACGCGGCGCCCGCGGCCTCGCAGGCGCTCTGGTTCGGCCTGCTTCAGGCGTACGTGGCGCCGCTGCGCGCGCTGCGCGGCCGCGCGGCCGTTTTGCCGCAGGCCGTGCAGCCCTCACCGCCGATGCCGCCGCTGGAGCGGGCGCTCGTGCAGCCGGCCGCCGAAGCCGCGGGCGCCGCGACGGAAACGGGCCACTTGCGGCAGGGAGGGTATGGGAGCCCGGCGCCTGATCAGGCGAAGGCGTCGGCGCCGGCTGCCGCAACGGAGGCCGCAGTGGCGGCCGCGCAGGGCGCGCTGGCAGCGCTGCTGGAGAAGGCGATCGGCGCGATGGCTGGCCACGTGCCGCTGCAGGTGCGCGCGCGGCCGCGGGCCCTGTCACTGCATGTGGGGTGCGCGAGACCGCCTCGAGCGCTCTGTGCAGGAGCGCCCCACCTCGCGGGCCCTGGCTGCAAGGGATCGCGGTGCTGTCTCTGCTCAGTCGCGCCGCGCGCCCGCAGCCTGCGCCTCCTCCGCGGCAGCCCTCGAGCGGCACAAGCGAAGGCAAAAAGACGCCATCGCCCAGGTGCTGTGAGAGGCCCTGGGAGTCTGCGAAAGACCTGCGAGGTCGCGGCGGGCTGGCGCCGCGCAGGCGCTGGGCCAGCGCATCCTGGCGGCGTACGCGAGCGAGCCCTTCGGCGACTTCAAGGGCCCGCTGGTCGGCCTGCTGGCGGCGACGAGCTACGAGACGGCCATCCTGGCGGCGGCCGCGCGCCTGGCCTCCGCCGACGCCTTCCGCACGCTCGCCGCGCTGCTGCGCCAGCGCACGCACCCGCGTATTGTCGCCGCCGCCGAAGCCGGCAACGCCCCCGACGCCAGCAACGGGGCCAGCCCCGGCCAGGCGCGCTGCCGGTGGCCAAGCGGGATGCTGACGCGGACGCACTGTCTCCAGGGTCGCGGCTTGACAGTTGCACTGCCAGAGGTCAAAGCGGAGCGAGCAAGCTAGACGCCAGTGCGACTGCCAAGCCTCCTTGCGGCCGTGCCCAGACAGTCCACATGCATGCATCTGCAGTCTGGCAGTCGTCGCGATGCAGCCCTGCGCGGGCGCAGGCGCCCGGCGCGGCGACGGGCGCGGGCCGGCGTGCGGGCGGCGAGCCGCGCGCGCTGCTGGGGCCGTCGGCGCGCCTGGAGGCGCTGGACGCGATCGCGGCGGGCAGCTTTGCGGCCACCGGAAAGTCGCTGGGCCTGAGCCTGGCGCCGGGCGCGGAGCGCGTGCGCGCGCCGCCGCCGCCCAGTTTCGGCGCGGGGCTGGCGGCGGGGCTGGTCGCGCGCGGCGCTGGCGCCGGCAGCCCGGCGCACCGCGGCGGCATCGACCTCAGCTTCCTGCGCGCGCACGACGCGGCGCGGCTCTGACCGGCCGCCTGTCTGGCGTGCATGCTTTGCGCATGCACGCCTGCGCGAATGCATGGGGACCTAGAGGCACGGTCCGTGACTCCAGCATGTAACGTGAAAAACTTTAAGGTGTGCGCTCATGCGCGGTGCTGCGCTCATCTGGAGTGCTGACGGATTTAGTGCAGAACAGCCCAGAACTGGTGAAACAGCTTTCATGACATTCTTGCATGCATTGCAGTGTGTCTTTTGTGGTGTCGTTGCACATCTGTTGTACTTGCTTGGAATGCCACTAGGAGGTTCAAAATCAAAAAATTAATATTGCACGGGATGTGCTTGTACGTTTGCCGGGCAAAGAGAATCCAAAAATAAGCCATTGCACGCTCCTTAGGCCAGGGCCTGTCACGGCCTGGACCATGCTGCCACAGTGCGGCCACACACGGCACTGGTCAAGGTCTTCACCGAGGGAGGTAGAGAACAGAGCAGAGTTGCCTCGCGCCAAGCACAACCTCTGACACCGCCCTCTGGACGATGGGTCCTCATGAGGTGCAGGGAGACCCGAGGACCTTCTCACTGGGGCCTGGCGGGCGCCTGTTCTGCCCATGTTCGGTGGCTCCGACAGGAGTGGTGGTCTTGCAAGCAGGCGAGGTGATGCGTCATGATCCAGAACGGCACAATCCTGCAGGTGGGGCGCTGTCTGCGAGTGCATACGCTGAACATATCGAGCCCCTGGCTTGCAGACGCTGACTTTGCTCAGCGGCAGGTGTCTGACAACTCTGGAGCCAAGACTGCGCAGTGCATCAACCAGAGCGGCCGCTCGTGGGGAATTGGGGACATCATTACCGTTGCTGTCAAGTCCGCGGTTGTGCGAGGTGCGCGCAGATGTTTCGCTGCGCCCTACCTCTGGCCGCCCTCTTTGCCGGTCAAACACGCAGGCGTTGGCGCGGCGCGCAGGCAAGGTCGCCGCCGGCACCGTGCAAAAGGCCGTTATCGTGGAGACTAAAAAGGAGTTTCAGCGGCGGGACGGCAGCGTGGTCAAGTTCCACCAGAACTCGTGCGTGCTGGTGGACCCGAAGAACAAGCCGCTCGGCTCGCGCGTGCTGGGCTTTGCCACGCACGAGCTGCGCGCGCGGCAGCTCATGAAGGTGCTGTCGCTCGCCACGCGCGTCATCTGAGGCGCGCGCCGGTGCCGGCCGTGTGCACGCGCGTGAGGAGCTGCCGGATGAGGGTGCCGCCGCCCGGTGGGTGCGCCGCTTGAGGAGCAGATGCCGCGCCTCAGCGACAACGCGTCGCTGGTGCTCATGGGCTGCATAGCGCTGGGCACGCTGGGCGGCGTGCTGCTCACGTCGGCCGCGCGCAAGCAGATGGTCCGCCAGTCGCAGCCCGAGAAGGGCAGCATGCAGGACCAGCTGCGCACGCTGCGCAAGGACCCTGGCTGACCCTGCCTGAGCAGCGGCTGGCACCGCTTGGCGTTCAGCGCCTGGGCGCCGACGCCGTGCCGGAAACCGTTACGGAGCAGCCTGGGCAGCGCAGCTGTCACACTAGCCGTGGACGCTGCACAAGGACCCCCGCGCGAGGCCGCACGCGCTGCACGCTGGGCAGGTGCAGCGGCCAAGCAGCGAGGTCACGGCGAGCGACTTCGGGGCGCTGCTGGCGGGCTCGCTGGCACTCAAGGCCTCAGTGGCACCTGCAGACGCTGTGGACAGAAGTAAATGGGGTGTGCAAGGGCGCCTCTGCGGCGCTACCAACGGCCTCGCCGCTGACAGTGCTTGAGCATCATGAGGGCTACGCATACGCACAGCGTGGCACTCTGCATGACACGGCAGTTTTTGCACTGGCCAGATGGCCTCTTGAAATGCGTTTCAAGAACGGCCTGGTCGCGTTGGCTGCGCTCTGACTAGCTTCTGAGGCTGCTGCTGCGGCCTGAGGCCCTCTTGGCTGTGGTCGTGTGATAGTGTGTTGGTGCAGCCGGCCCTGCAGGTGGCCTGGGCCTGGTCTACTGACTGCTGCGCTGCGGAAAGTCATGTTGGCTTTGGCCTTATCGTCCAGCGCCTGTTTAGAAAGCGTGCCAGGGCTCCGCAGCTTTGCGCGCAAAGCAGCGATATGCTTCCATGCAGGCTTCTAGCAAGCCTGTGACATGACAGACTGTTGGGACTGGCAGGGCATAGCGACTCTATTAGCGAGTCCCGCACAACTGCTTTGACCACTTGGCAACGCCCCCTGCGCAATGTGCTCGTCTTATGCGTCGCCAGCATGTGAGGACAGACGGAGAGCTGACATCGTGACAGTGAGGCCTCCTGCTGCAGGACTTGTTGGGCCAGATCGAGCTGCATGCAGAGACTTGTGCAAGCTGGGGTGTGCAAATTATCGATAGCACCAACGCGCGGATAACAATTCAAAAGCACAACACAGCCTGACTCAGTGAAGCACAAGTTGCCAGGCTGCGCTGAGCAACAAGAGCTGTCAACTTGCGCCCCTGTGCTGAGCCAGCCAACCGCTGCAGCGACAGCAGCGTGTTACCGCTTCACCGAAAAGCGCAGCAGTTAGAGCAGCAAGCGCAGGCTGCTAACAGCCAAACAGCAGCTATAACCCGGCAGCAGGTAGCGTGCGAGGGCGCCAGGAGCAGGCCCTGCGCGTCGCAGTGCAGGCTGGTGCCTGCGGCATCGAGGAGCTGGCCAGGCACCGCTGGTGCAGCTGGTGCGGCCTGTGCCCGACTGATACACAGATCGTTTGGGGAGATGCCCGGGCGGCCCGCGCTTGCGACGCTGCGCTGGCGGCGGGCGGTGGGGCTGACCAGGATTTCAAATGCTGAGGGCATGGACGCTTGTGCGCGTGCCGCCTGCGCCCGCTGTGTCCCTTAGGGTAGCCTGAGGGGAGCGCGCTGTCTGCGCGGTCCACAGTTGCCAAACATCCTAGAACAAGATAACAAGATGTGCGTGTTGCCGCGCGCGCCTCGCCGCCAGGGCTCCAACACAGGCAGCGCGGGCTTGCTGCACTGTGGTGCGACCACTCAGCTACGTGACAGACCCAGCAAAACCGCCGTGGGCGCTGTGCAGCAGGCGTCAGCTTCTAAGCAGACTTCCCTGGGCAACCTGGGACGCTGCCTGGCTGCAACAGGGCGTGTGGCGTGCAGGCCCGAGGTCGCCCGGGATGCTGGGCCGCAGCAGGGCGAGCGTCCGGCTCGCCCTGGCTGTTCTCGGAACGCTGGCCGCTGCGGCGTCGGGCAGCCAGTGGGTGGTGGAGACGAACAGCTTCCGCATCAAGGAGCCCGCCACAGCCGCGGGCGAGTTTGACGCAGCCATAGGAGACGTGCGCGCCCGGCTCCGGCGTGAGCAGACGCGCTGGAGCCCGCGCGGCGGCGCCTCCTACAGTGCTAACTTGCGCCGCGGGCCGCGCAGTTTGGTGTGCCGCTGTATGGCGGGGCGCTGGTCGGGCAGGTGGTGTATATGGCGGGGAACGCCAAGGGCTGCGAGGTGTTCGCGAAGCGCCTGCCGGCCACGGAGCTGCCCACCATCCTGCTTGTGGAGCGCGGCGGTGCGCAGCGTCGCTGTCCAGCACGCTCCCTGATCGCACAGGTGCTTGTGCCGCACCTGCTGGAGGCCGCCGTTGCTGACCTGGACTGTGCCGGGGGCGCCTCCTCTCTGCGGCAGACTGCTACTTCATTGAGAAGGTAAGCCCTCACTCGCCCAAGAGCTCTATGTGACCGCCTGCTGCTTGAGTTCGCTCCGCACAGGGACACTACCATGCCGTTGGTGCGCAGGCGTACAATGCGGAGAAGGCGGGCGCCAAGGCGATTGTCGTCATGGACTACCGGGACGAGCGGCTGCTCACCATGGCCGCGCCGGAGGACCGGCCGGAGATCGCCAAGCTCAGGGACGACATCACCATCCCCACCGCGCTGGTGCAGCAGGCGCGCGCCCCGCCTGCTGCCGTCGGCCGCGCGCTGCCCTGCCGCAGCGGCGCGCAGCGGAGCGGTGCCTTGGGTGCCGACGGCCCATGCAGGCAGAGCCTGGCTAGAGGGCATGCATGGGCCTGCAAGCGCATGGCGCATGCTGCGGGGTTGCCGTGCAGGCTGCGAGGCGAAGTGCGTGCGTCCGTGCACCCTCCAAACACCACAGCGCGGGCCGATTGTGCACGCGCTCAAAACAGGCGCACACTGGATTCACTTGAGGACCAGCAGGCTACAGTCTGTCAGGCTGCAATGGGTAAATGATGATGGTGCTTACTGTGCGCGCTCGGTGCACCGCAGAGCGTCGGCACCGCCATGAAGGACGCGCTGAAGGAGAACGCGAGTGTGGTCGTGGAGCTGGACTGGAAGGAGTCGGTGCTGCATGACAATGAGAGGCGCGCGGCCTCTCGCCCCCCTCCCCCTTGGGCACTACCCTCCTCCATGCGCACGCGAGCACTTGTGGAACTGCGCTTGCTGCCATCTTGGGTCCATCATGCCTGTGCACTGTGCGGGGCCTGCGTGTGTGAGCACGCGGCCTGAAGCGCCGCGGTGGCGCCGCAAAATGCTCTAAGCAGGTCACTGTGGCGAGGCTGGCTGGCGTGCAGGCGGCCAGGTTGATGCTGGGCATGGCAGCCAGCATGCATGGCTGATATTGTCTGGTGCATACATTCGCCTGCACCGCGCCCCGCGGCGCGCCAAGTGCGCGGGCCGGGCTTCGCAGGGTGGACTGGGAGCTGTGGACGAGCACGAACGATGGCTGCGGCAACTCGTGCGACCGGCAGGCGACGTTCAAGGTGCAGATGCGCGACGCCGCTGTGGAGCTGTCGAAGGTGCCCGCCCGCGCCGCGTTTTGCGCTGACAGTCAAGTGTGCACGAGGGGGTCAGGCCGCTGCCGGCGTTGCATTTGCTTGCACCCTAGCCCGCGTGCCTGCGCAGCGCCGGACGCGCCGACCCGCGACAGCCCACCTGCAGCGTGCGGGTCCATGAACGGGCCGCGCGGCGGGCCGGCAGAACGGCTACACGACCTTTGCGCCGCACTTCATGCTGCGCAAGTGCTCGTACGACGCGGACCACGCGGAGTGCCGGGACGGCTGCATCAACCAGGGCCGCTACTGCGCGGTCGACTCCATCTCCGACAAGTACTCCAAAACCTTCAAGCCCCGCCAGGCGTGCTCCGCGCACGCCGCGCTCCCCAGGGCGCCGCGCCCTGCCAGGAGCTTTTGCCTCTACACGCCTTCTCCGCTACACGCCTTCTCCGCATGCGCCATCCCTGCCCATGCTGCATGGAAAAAAAAGATCTGACGCAGACGTGCTCACAGCGTGCTGCTCTGGGCAGGTGCCAGGGGCCAGAGCCGCGCGGCTGCCTCCAATCTGGTGCAGGCGGCGTGTGGTGACCGTGGCGCGCGCGCGCGCGGCCGCGCAGGTGGTTGAGGAGAACAAGCGGCAGCTGTGCGTGTTCCAGGCGGCGGCGGACCGGCAGGAGCCCTGGCTCTGGTGGGCGTTCGCGGCGGACTACGCGGCGCACTGCACCATGGCCAACGGCAGGTTCAACGACGCCACCTGCGCGCGTGAGCAGGCGCAGGCCGCCGGCCTGGACGCGGACGCGATCGAGAAGTGCATGGGCAGCTCGGCCGCCGACGAGGAGCACCCGCTGCTGCAGGCGCGCGCCCCGGGCGGCACGCCTGCCAGTGCTGCGCGGACCTGGGCTGGCATGCTGTCCGGGTAGGTGCGAGGAGGCTCGGCATGCAGTGGGCCATCAATGGTCCCTCTGGCTGGCAGAAGTGGTCGGGAGGCGGCCTTACCCGCGGCGGTGCCGAACAAGGGCGGCCAGGGGCACCTGCGGCCTCGGGACCCTATGATGCTGCCGACGCGCGTGTATTGGTACCGCGGGTGCTGTCTTGTTGCGACACGATGTTTTGGTGCCTCCAGTCCAGAGTCTCCCCCCGGGTCCTTCGTTGCAGGCGGGCGGGTGCCCAGGGCGCGGCAGGTCACCAGCCGCAGCGCCGGCCTGAAGGCCGGGCGCGCGCGTCGGCAGGCGGACTACCACCTGCAGGGCGACGACTCGTGGAGCATGTCCGGCAAGAAGATCCTGCTGCTGCCGACGGTGGTGATCAACGGCAACCAGTACCGCGGGCGCCTGGAGGTGCCGGCCATCACGCGCGCGCTCTGCGCCGGCTTCTCCGAGACCAGCGAGCCCTCGGTGCGCGGCGCACTGCCGGCTCATGTGCCAGGCCGGGTCGGGCGCCCCTTGCGGCAGGCGCAGCGGCCCTTCCGCACATGCTCATGTTGCTCACCCAGAGTACACATCACAAGCTCTTATCATGTATGTCAAGTTGCCCAAGCTGCATGTCTGACAGGGTCAGATATAATCCAGCATTAGAGGCTAAGTGGGCACATCTGAACGCACAGGATTCCAGCCCAGGCTGCGGGTGGAGGCAGGGCACCCAGCGCCTGCTCTGGCATCGCCGCTGCGCGCGGACATGGGGCGGGCGCAGGCTGGAGGCGGACGGCGCAGCGGCGCTGCTGAATACAGGGGCGCCCGCGCGCAGGTGTGCCTGGCGGGCGGCCTGGAGGTCAACGAGTGCCTGGGCGAGTCGCACGGCTGCTGGTCGCGCGGCAACGCCAGCGCCTGCGTGGACACCTTCCGCGGCTACGTCTGCCAGTGCCCCGAGGGTGCGCATCTCAAGACAGAGGGGTTGCAGCCTCGCACCTGCGCGGGCTGCGCCGCGGGCCGGCGCATGTGATGCATTAAACCGGGCCTGGCGCGTGTGTGGCCGGCCCGTGCCGGCACCATCACGCAGAGCTTTGAGACGCGCCCCATGCCAGCCAGGACACGGATGGGACCATGCCCGCCCTCTCCATGCACCGTGAATGAGCTGCCCATGACATCTTCGCAGTTTGCACGCATAATCTCCCTTTCACACACGCCCAGCTGCATGCGGCCGTCGCGCGGCGCATGCCCCCGCCGCGCCCCGCAGCAAGCGCCCGCGCTCTGGCGGCAGGCTGGCGCGGCGACGGCGTGGACTGCCAGGACGTGGACGAGTGCGCGGAGGGCACCGCGTCGTGCGACCAGATCTGCATCAACGAGCCCGGCAGCTTCACCTGCCAGTGCCGGGAGGGCTTCCAGCTGGTGCGCGCGCGCGCGGGCAGCCCCCCGGCCTGCTCGGATCGTGCGCCGCGCTGCGGGCGGGCCCCGGTCCTGAGCCTGCCTGCACACCACCAGGGCTGAGCGCCGTCCCGCTTTGAGTGGGCTCGGGGGGTTCGCAACACTGACTGGGGTCTTGCTGGCGCCATGCCCGCTTGTCGCAAGCCTCAGGTCGCACTGAGGCGGGGGGGCCTGCACGGGCGGCAGTTTGGCGGCCACAACAAGATGGGCGTCTGCTTCCCCATGGACCGCTGCCGCGAGGGCAACGGCGGCTGCGAGCAGACCTGCAACAGCCAGAACGGCGAGGCGCTCTGCTCCTGCAAGTGCGCCCCCGGGGGCCCTGCTTGAGGGTGCAGCCGTGGACGGACAGGCAGAGCCACTCGCGGCTGGTGCGGATTTAAGGTCCACACGATATACCCAGTTGAGCACCACAGGCCGGGGCGCGTCCGGACGAGCGCCGTATACTTTTTAACAATAGGTTTGAATTATGTGTACAGGATGAGCAGCCAGAAGTAGTGGCCGCCGCGCGCAGGGAGGGCCTGCGGCTGGCCAGCGGCGGCAAGGCGTGCGAGGACGTGGACGAGTGCGCGGAGGGGAGCGCCAAGTGCGAGCGCGGCTGCCGCAACCTGGACCCGCGCACCACGGGCCTGCCCTACGTCTGCTCCTGCCCCGACGGCATGGCCGTCGACCCGGCCGACCAGTACCACTGCATCCAGCAGGCGCGCCTGCCCCCGACGCCTCACCATCCACCCCGCTGCGCTCCTGCAAGGCCTGGTGGGCGCGTTGAACTACCATGCAAGCCGCGCCCTGGCATCGCTAGTCTGGGGCTCGGTCACGGATCCAATGCAACGTAGGCAGACGGGCATGCTGCCCGCGCAGCACCGGCCGCATGTCTCAGCACATGTGCTGCTGACAGCACAGGGGCGCTCTTTACGTTTCAGCGCAGGGACTGAGGCTGCGCGGCCGGGTCACGCGCAGGCGGAGCTGTATGCCGCGCTGGGCGCGTCCGGCGGCGGCAAGGGCGGCCGCGTGGGCGCGGGCACGATCGCGGGCATCACGGTCGGCGCCGCGCTGATCGCGGCCGCAGTCGGCCTGGCGGTGTACAAGCTCCGCCTGCGCCATGTCATGCAGGCGCGCGCGCGCCCCCGCAGCGCCCGCCCCGCCCTGCCTGGGACGCTGCGCCGTGGCAGGGAGCGCTGCTGCTGCTGCAAACCTGTCCGGCCCAGAAACCCCCGTGCCGCCGTGTCTTGCAGGCTGATCCGCGCACACGCAGACGTGGAAAGGTGCTTAACGCTTCTGGCAAGGCCGGGGTGGTGCGCTGCGGTCAGACAAATACGCCGCTGCTCCCTGCATGTTGCCTGACTCAGAGCCTGAAGCTAGAGCGTTTCAGAGGGAGGCCAGCGACGCGGCGCGCCGGGCGCAGGGCGAGATCCGCAGCATCATGCGCGAGTACCTGCCGCTGGAGGGCAACAACCTGGACGACGCGCTGCTGCCAGGCGCCTCGCCGCGCATCAAGTCCGCGAGCGCTGCGAGCGCGTCTGCGGGCGCGCGCGCCAAGCCGGCGGGCGCGCCGCCGCCGGCGGAGGAGTGCTGAGCGCGCGCGGCCCGCGCGCGCTGCGAGCGGCGCGTCGGGGCGCCCGCGCCTGCCCCGCAGGCCGCTGTCGGCCGCCGCCGCCGAGCTGCGGGCGCCCGGACCGGCGGCGCCGCTGCGCCCTCGGTGCCTCTCCGGCCAGCATGCAGACGCGCGCGGGCTCCCGGCGAGGGCCTGCAGGCACGGCTCCCGGTGTGCGGCTGCAAGCCGCGGCTCAGGCACGTATGCCCTCTGCATTAGAGGCACGGCGTGTGCTGGCGGCGAGGGCGCAGCAGGGCTCAGCAGGCGTGACCGCCATCCAGCGCATCTGCTTTGTACAACCAAGGGTGCATGTACCTTTTCACGTATCAACAAGTGTGCATTTTGCAGCGTTTTCCGGACCTGTCTGAATACCTCAAAACTGCACCAAGCACGCGTTTAGCTATGCAGCGATCAGTGCCAGCCTGTAAACCACAGCGCGCTCAAGCATGGCTCCTTTACGTCTCCCTCACAGCTGGCGGCAGCACACCCAAGGGTCCATTGCCAGAGCTACACGCACCACACTCCACCTACCCAAACATGCTGAGCTATGCTACAAGCTGGAGTGCAGGACGCTGGAACCTGTCTAAACTGTTACCACAGCAGCTGGGCACGGTGCCCATCCAAATGCACACCACTTGCCGCCCCGCTCACCTGACAGCACACTCAGACCAGACCAAATCACTGGGAGTTCTGGAGCCAAAATTTGGTCAGTGCTTTGGTTCCCAGGAGGCAGCGCCTGGCCGTGCGCGCGACAACGCTCGCCGCTGCAGAAAAAAGGACCAGGCAGCCTGACACTGCTGCTTGCTAAAGCTACTTAAAAGCCCCTTGATGGACACAGGGAGGTAGCGTTACCCACGCTGAACCTGCGTCGCACGCGTCCGCGGCCTCACGCAGTGCTGCGCTCAAGCGGGCAGGTGGCTCGCGCCAGTCACAGACGACGAGGAGAACAGGCGCTCTTCGGGCTTCACGGGCCCTCGCCGCGCGGGTGCGTTGGTCTGTGTCAGGAACCCCTCGTAGCCTGCACGCGGCGCAGCCAGGGGGTGCGGTGCCCTGCGTGTTGCTCCGCATGGCGTCTGCGTCGCGAGAAAGCACAAGCTCTGGGGGGCGCACCCTTGAGCGCGTTGCCCTGCGGGTTGGCGGTCGCAATGTAGCGCGTCTCCAAGTTGAAAATCTGCAAGCGCCAGCAAGTCGGCGCTCCTGCTGGCTTACATCCTTGACGTTCATCGCAACGCATGATATCCGCGCTAACACGCAGTCCGTTGTGTGCAACAAGCTTGGTGTGTGAGGCACAGGCTGCGACTGCAACAAAGCCTCCTGTCTCAAGCACAAGCCGCGCTCTGCTCCACGCAGTTCCATAAGGTGCACATTCCCTCGGCAACACGCGCCACTGAAACTGTGCGGTGATATGCAAGTCACGTGCTGCCGCATGGACTCCTCAAGTCCGCTCGAGCCCGAACATGGCTCGAGGGCGCCGCGCCTGCTGCTCCACAGTGCGCAGCTCCTCGGCCAGCTGCGCCTGTTTGGCCTCCGCGTCAGCCAGCGCGGCCTGCGCCTCTGCGGATGGCGGCTCCGGCTCCGGCCGCTTGGGGCCGCGCCCCCGCCCGCCGTCCACCTTTTTCGCGGCTTTGCCCCTGGCCATGCCCCGCGTGGGGCCCAGGTCACACACGTGTGCTTGTCTTCTGCAGCGCGGGGAAGTCACGCTTACAAGTTTCTGTTTGCTTGAACTGACTGCAGGCCGCTCAGCCTGCAGCTGTCGCTCGAAGAAAACCTCAAGCTTGCAAGAAAACCCCGAGGCCTGACTAGCACTGCTGCTGGGTGCCCGCTGTACGAGCTTCTGGCGTAGCGATTCTGGCGAGCTGGATATGGATGCCCGCCAGTAAGTGAGTCCGTGCGCCGCGCGGGTCCAAGACAGCCCCGCGATGCTGCCCGCGCGCCGCGCGCCGAGCTTGCCGCTGCGACCGCACAGCACTTGAGCACAAGCGACCCCACGCGCGCGCGGAAAGCGCCCGCAGCCCCTCCAAGGGCGGCATGGCCGGCCCAGGCCTGGCCAGCAGCACGAGCGAGTTCAGCGACGACGCTGCTGGCGATTACAGCGGCGACGAGGAGCCGGTGCGCGGGCCCTGCGGCCGTCGCCGGTGGCAGCGCTCCGACCGTGTGGAGGGGGCCGTAGGAGGCAATCTGCATCACTCTGCGGGGGCGTGCCGGCCGCGTGCGTGCGTGCGAGCCCGCTGCTGCCGGCCAGCAGCGTTGCGAGCCGTGCGAAGGAGGAGAGAGTTGTGGGATTAGTGCCGGCTGCACCAACCCCGGCACCTGATGTGTGGTTGTAGGATGCGGACCTGCACCGGGACCTGCTGGGCTGCAAGGGCAACGACCGGCGAGACGCGCTGTCCATCCTGCTCAGGCGCGGGCCCCCTGCGCAAGCTGGCGGGCGACGTGACCAGGGGCCGCGCATTGGGCGGGCACCGCGCGTCACGCGCGGCGCAGCCTGGGTCGCTGCGCAGAACGGAGCAGGGAGCGCGCGGGGCTATCAGGCGCCGCGCGGGGAGGCGCCCACCCTGCGGCATGCGGTGAATGCGCCCGCCGTGCGCTCGCAGGCTGGCGGATGCCATGGAGGGCAACACCGCAGACGACGACTTGGGGGACGACTTTAATGACGCGGCGGACACGCACCTGCTGCCCACACGCGGCAAGGGGCAGGCGCGGCGCCCTGGTCCCCGCATCATGCATTTCGAAAACGGCGCCGCAGCGGCGCGCCTCGGCGGGCGGCACGCCGAGCGAGCGAGTGTGCGCAGGTGGACACGTACGACATGCTGGACTCGTATCCGGCGTCGTACAAACCCAAGGGCTCCATCAGGCGGCCTATCGTAAAAAAGGTGGACGAGGAGGAGACCGACGACGAGGATGGCGGGCCGCGGGTGCGCTGCTTCGTCAGAACAGCGCTTGCGAGACGCACAGCGGTTAGCCAGTGGTACATTGGAAAGCGGCCGTGGAGGGCACTGCTGCGTGCGGGGGAGAAACAGGCTGCGCACTGTCCCATGCAGCGCTCCCAGGCTGCGTTCTGTCCCATGCCGCGCTCCCACTGCTGCCAGCCGCCATGACGCAAGTGCTATACGGGCCAGCGCCTGCGCGCCGGAGCGGACGCGCGGCGCGCGGCGCACGCTGGCCGGCGCGTGACCGCGCGCGGCGCGCGCAGGAGTGGCGCACGGCGCCCTTCTTCGCGAACCGCGACGTGGAGGCGTCGCCGCGCAAGGGCGCGGAGGCCGCCGCGGCGGTGCTGCCGAGCGCCGTGCCGCGCGGCGACCCGGGCTTCCGCTTCTACCAGCGCCAGCGCCGCCTGAACTGGCCCGGCTGCGCCGTGGTCGGCCTGTACTGCCTCGCGCTGGTCTTCTACGTGTACGTGCGCGTCACGCGCACGCTCGGCCTGGGCCGCTTCACCGGCTACGGCGTGTTTGTGCTGCTGGTGCGCGCGCGCCGGCCGGCCCCGGCCGCGGGGGGCGCCGCACACCCGCCCGGCGGCGCTGCAGCAGGGTGGCAGCGGCAGGCTTGGTAAGCAGGCGCACTTGGTGCTGCGGCCAGTCAGGCGGCGCGCTCCGCGGCCCGGCCTGCTTGCGCTGCGTGTGCGCGCAGTCGCGGTCGGGGCGTGGTCTTGGCCGGGGACCAGCGCGGAGACCGTGCCCGGCGTGCTGCGCGGCTGCGGCCTGGCGCCGCGCGTGGCCGCTGCAGGCGGGGAGGGCAGGTGGCGGTGCACCGGGTGACTGTGTGTGCCACAGTCAGCCACGGGTGCCGAGCGCGGGGCAGAGCCATGCGCCCGCCGGGCGCCAGATGGTGTTGTATTAGGGAGATTCGCAGGGGCGCCGCTCTGCCGGGAGGCGGGCGGGGAGCAGCTGGGCCTGCGTGGGCCCTGGCGCAGCGGGCAATGCAGCGCCAAGCAGGCTTGCGCCGCCGGCGGCGGGCGGCACGTGACGGCCGGCGGCCTGCTGCAGGGCGGCGCGCAGCATGGGGCGCTCTGCGCAGCACGCGCAGTGCTGTGTCGTGTGGAGACATGAGGCACGAGAGCTTGAGCGCGACGGGCGCGTGCGGCAGGTCGAGATGGCCGGCGCGACGTCCACGCTGCTGTACGGCGTGAATCTGCTCTTCCACCCGGTCAATCCGCCGCCGCCGACCGAGGACGGCACGCTGACCGGGCGGCCGCGCGTGGGCGCGCCCTACCACGCGCGCGTGCTCGTGCCGTGCTACAAGGAGTCGCTGGACATCGTGGCCAAGACGCTGGAGGCCGCGCTGGCGGCCGAGCTGCCGGCCGGCTGCGCCCGCACCGTGTACCTGCTGGATGACGGCAAGCAGCGCGACAAGCGCAAGTGGTGCGCCGCGGCGGGGCCCGGCGCGCGCGCGACTGGCGGCCGGAGTGCGCCGTGCCGCGACGACCGCAAGCAGCGCCTCAGTGACCAAGTTGCACAGCGGGCAGGGCTGGAAGTAATCAGCGAACAGTGGAAGGGACGGTTGCGCCGGCGCAGCGCGTCGTGCCTGTGAGTTGTCTGCCTGCGAGTTGCTAGCAGTCGACAGGGCGGCCAGGAGCGCGGGCGCGTGTTGCTCCCAGGGCGTCAACGGCGCAGGACAGCGGCAGCACAGCAGCGGCCCGAACCGCGGCCGCGCGCGGCCGCAGGTGCGAAGCGCGCGCCGGCGGCGGGCTGGTGTACCTGGCGGGCCGGCAGCGCGCGGGAAAGGAGATGAACGGCAAGAGCGCCAACCTGAACAACTGCCTGCGCCAGCTGTACCCGGGCGACCACCCGGTGCCTGCGGCCGAGATCGTCTGCGTGTTTGACGCCGACCAGGCGCGCCCGGCGGCCCCGCGCGCCACAGGCCGCTGCCTCATGAACACAGCCAAGCGCTGCCGACACAAGCAAGCATGGCCAGAGCAGCGTCTTGTTCTAGGCTGCCGCGGCGCAGCGGCGTGCCGCGGGCCGGCTGGCGGCGGGGCTGCAGGCGGGCGCCTGCGCCGACTCGCAGCGGCCGCGCGCAGGTCGCGCGGTCAGACTTCTTTCTGAAGATGCTGCCTTGCCTGGACGGCGGCGACGACGTGGGCATGGTGCTCTCGCCGCAGTCGTTCAGCAACCTGCGCCCGCACGCCGACATCTTCAACCACGGCAACGTGCAGTTCTGGGAGTATGCGCAGCACGGCTACGACGCCATCGGCTTCATCTCCTGCACAGGCGCGCGCGCGGCGCCGGACCCTAGTCCGAACCATAGCCTGAGCCCTAATCTCGCTGTCCGGCGCCGCGGCCGCCCCGAACGCGGGCGGCGCCCGCAGTCTGTCGCCACGCGCGGCCGTGTCCGGCGGGCCGGCGCCCCGAGCGCGCGCCTCCGTCGGCCGCACCGCAGGCCGCGCGCTGCGCCGCGGGCAGGGCTGCCCGCGGCCTGGGTGGGCCGAGGCGCTCGGACGGGACTGGCAGCGTTGATGCTGTGCGCGTGAAAAATCCTGAGAAACCCTGGCTCAGAAGCGGCGACCCCGGCGCCGACGGGCGCGCGCGCGGCCGGGCCGCGCAGGCACCAACTTCCTGATTCGGGCCGCCGCGTTCAAGGAGGCGGGCTGGTCGCCGGAGTACACGCTGACCGAGGACTTTGCGCTGGGCATGGAGCTGAAGAAGCGGCGCTGGCAGTGCCGGTACGTGGAGGAGTACCTGGCGGTCGGCGAGGCGCCCGACGAAGTCCGCAACTGCTTCCAGCAGCGCTCGCGCTGGGCCAAGGGGGTGCGCGCGCCCTGGGTAGGGTGTAGGGTATGATGGCGGCGCGCCAGGCGCCTGAGCAAGTCCGCAACTGCTTCCAGCAGCGCTCGCGCTGGGCCACGGGGGCGCGCGCGCTGGGCGCCGCGCGCGGGGCGGGAGCCACCGTTATGTATTGCGGGCGGGGGCCGCGCGCTGCCGTTGTCTATCATATGGCTGCTGCGTCGTCAGGGGCTGCTGGCGCGCCTGGCGGCCCCGGAGACGCCGCTGCGCTGCGGGTCGCTTGCAGCGTTGGGGAGTGTTACGGTGGGAAATGCTGACGCGCGCGCGCGCGCGGCGCGCGCAGCATTGGCAGATGATCCTGTCGCGGCACTGCCCGCTGGTGCAGCGCGAGCTGTCTGTGTTCCAGCGCGTGCTCTACTGCTCCGGCGTGTGGAACTACCTGGTCGGCGGCTTCACCACGCCGCTGTTCATCATCCTGCCCATCATCACCATCTTTGGCGGCATCTTCCCGATCGTCATCTCCTGGTGGGCGGCCGGTGCGCCGTCCAACCCTACCCTAACCCTGGCCTGGGCCCCCTGCGCCGCGCGCGCTGCAACGCGTGCTCCGCGTGTGGCCCCCTGCGCGGGGCCCGGGACGTGGCGCGCACCGGCGGCTCGTCCGCGCCTGCGCTGGCGCGGCGAGGCGGCCGTGCCGGCGTGCAGAGGCGCCGGGGCGGACGCACAGGAATGCGCCTTGCTTGGCAGGACGTTTGACGCGCCAGCGGCTGCATGCGTGCAAGGACGCTGCCGCTCGCGTCAAGCCAGGGCCCCGCTCGACAGCGGCCGCGGCGCTGAGGGGGGGCGGGTGTGGCGCGCGCAGTGGCGCTCACCATCTACACGGTGGCGCAGACGCTGGTGCTGAACAACGTGCGCACGCTGCGGCATGTGGAGCCGCTCTGGTTTGCCAACATCGCGAACAACATCCTGTGGTTCACGTTCATCAAGGCCGGGTTCCGATCGGCGCTGGCGCTCGTGGGTGCGCGCCGCCGCGGCCGCCGCCGCGCCGGCCCCGCCTGACTGCTCGGGGAGCCAACGGATTGGGGAGGCGGGGTGCAGTGTACCGTGCGCGCCAGGCTGCCTGCTCCGCGATGACAACTGTCACGGGGGCACCTGTGGCCGCCGAGCGCAACGAACGGGTGTGTCGCCAGGTTTGCGCCGCACGGCGCTGCCTGCGGCCTGCGCTGACGCCGCGCGCGCGAGCGGCGCCAGGCAATGGCATCACGTTCAAGACCACGCTCAAGGGCATGAGCAAGCTGAACAACGCGGCGCTGGGCGACCTGTGGATCCCGGTCGCGTCGCTGATTGCGCTGGGCGTCGCGCTGGGCATCGGGTGCCGCGATCTGGTGCCGCCCCCTGCGCTTCACTCAGCCAATCCGCCCCTGCCGACCCTGCAGATGTGAGCCTTGCGGTAGTGCCCTCACTGGACAGGTCCGAAACATGCCAGGTCCATTGCCTATGCGTGAATGTAAGGATCAGGGCAGTGCGGAGACGGGCAGGGCAGTGGGGTCAGAGAGACGCGGGGCGCTGCGGCGCGCCGGCGCAGCGCCCCGCCTTGAGCTGGGCAGGGTATGGGCTTAATCCTGAAAGTCGCTACCCTATGGCTGGGCCCGGTGGCGGACGCTGTGGCGGTGCGGCGCCGGTGCATCACAGGCGTGTGCGGCTGAGCGGCCCGCGCGCGCGCGCCAGGTGCGCGGGCCGAGCGTGATCACGACGCTGGCCATCTCGGTCGCCTGGATCGTCTACTCCATGATCCCGCCGCTGCTGCTGCTCTGGTACACGTTCATCGGGCGCGGGACCACGCTGAAGCTGCTGTGCAGGCGCGGCCCCGCCGCGGCACGCCTGTTGCATGGACAGGCATGCAGCATGGGGAGGTGTGCCAAAACTGCGCGATTGCATACTTATACGCTTCCCCGACTGGCTGCCGAGCGCCGCGATGGCGGGCACTGCAGCAGCCGTCCGATGGCCAGATCGCGATCGTGCCCGCCGCCTGCTTCGCGCGTTAACATGACCCGAGGAATCTTGCTGACGGCCCAGGAGGGGTAAAGCCAGGACGCGCGCCGCACGTGGCGCCCGCGTGCGCTGACGCCCAAGCCGCGCGGGGCCGCGCAGGCTCATGTTTGTGGCCTCGTACGTGTCCTCCATCGGCGCGCTCGTGCTGCTCTGGCTGGTCTACCCCAAGGCGCGCCCCCCTCGCATCGCCTCCGCATGCCCGGCAAACCCTTAGTGGGGCCCGTGGCGGGCAGGGCGCGCCGGCCGCCTAAGGCCGCGCCGCGTCAGCGCACTGCATGCAGGGAGGGCGGCAGGCCTAGCTGCGCGCGACAGGCCTCCGCCAGGGGGCAGCAGCGGGGCCGGCTTCGGAGCATGCATTATGTCGCTGCCGCGCCATGAATGCGTCTGGCGCCACCCTGGGCGCTGAGCCAGCATGTCGACGCAGGACTACGACTTCGGGTCGGCGGCGCGCGCGAGCCTGCAATTCTACGCGGCACAGCGCGTGGGCGCGCTGCCGGCGGACAACTCCATCCCGTGGCGCGGCAGCGCGCTGCTGTACGAGGCCTCGCCCGAGTTTGGCTTCCGGGATCTCACCGGCGGCTACCTCAACGGTGGCGTTGGCGGTGCGCGCCGCGAGCCCCACGAGCTGCGATGGAGTCAGCTGTTGAGAAATGGGCTGTCGAGCAGGGCGTGGACGGCCGCACTGTCACAGGCGCCCGTGGCCTGGCTGGAGCCGTTGCCGCCCGGCCGCACGCCGACAGCCTGCGCGGTCCCCGCAGGCGACCTGAAGCTGACGATGCCGGCGGCGTGGAGCACGGCGCTGCTGGCGTGGGGCGTGCTGGCGTTTCCGGGCGGCTGGGCGCGCGCGGGCGGCACCGCCGACGCGCTCGGCGCGGTGCGCTGGGGAACTGACTACCTGCTGAAGACGTTCCACCCGTACTCGGGCGCCGCCGGCGGCTACACCATCGTGCACCAGGCGCGCGCCGCCGCCCGCCCTCCTGCCTCGTGCATGGCTTGCCGCCTCTCCTCGCAGTCTCCGTAGGGCGCCGCGGACCTCGGTGCCCGCCGCGCCCGCTACCAGTGCTGTGCCGGTCGCAGCCGCTGCTGCGGCTGCGGCGGCGGGAGCGCGGGCGCCCAACAAGGTTAGGTTTTGTAACCCTAACCTCCACGCGCGCAGGTGGGCAACCTGACGGAGGACGTGCACTGGTGGGGCCGGCCGGAGGCGATGACGGCAGAGGCCAACCCGCGGCCAGCCTACTTTGCGTATACGGCCGAGGGCGCGTCCGACCTGGCCGGCCAGCTGGCCGGCGCGCTCGCCGCGTCGAGCCTTGCTATCGGCAGGTGCGCGCGCCCGGGGCGTGTGCGGGGGCGGGCCTGACGCTCTGCATTGCGTCGCTCGCGGCAACATGAGTAGCCGGCTTGCCCAGCTCGAAACCATGCACCAGGCGGCCGCCAGAGCTGCGCCCTGGCTCCATGCTTGCGTCTCCCTGAGGAGCTTTTAGGAAAGGGTCAAATATGGTCTGGGTGTCCGCGTGCTCCGCTTCTCGAACGGCAAGCACGTCTCCTGCACGTGATCATGGGCTGAGGTCGCGCGGCGCGCCGCGCAGCTACGGGCGCGACCCGGGGGACGCGGAGTACGCGGCGCGGCTGCTGCGCTCCGCGCGCGACCTGTACAGCGCGGCCAACGCGCACCCGGGCAGCTTCGCGGCGCGGTATCACTACCAGTGCACCAGCCGCTTCAACCGCGCGCGGCTGGGCGCGCGCAACGTGGCGCGCCTGGCCGCCAACGCCACCTGCGTGCCGCCCGCGCAGGCGCGCCCGCGCCGCGCCCTCCGTGCAGACATGCATGAGGCAGCGTTTCCTGCAGCTGCAAGTCGCCTGCGCGTGGGTTTGAGTTGACAGGTAACTATAACAAGACCGCGTAGAGCCGGGTGCGGGGAGGCGGGCGGGGCTGTCGGGCGGCGCGCCCGGCGCGCGCGGGCTGACAGCTGCTGTCGGGGCGCTCGCAGTTTGCGCGCGGCGCGGCGCTGGTGTTCTACAACTCCACGTCGTACCGCGACGACCTGCTCTGGGCGGCCGCGTGGCTGTACCGCGCGACGCGCGAGCCGGGCTACCTGACCGACGTCACGCGCCACTACGCGCTGCACCTGGAGCAGGAGGCGGCGACCGATGCGGAGCTGGTCACCGACTGGAACCACGCGTTCTGGGCGGCCAACGTGCTGCTGGCGAATGCGACCGACCAGGGCGCCTTCCACGCGGCGACGCAGAGCATGCTGAAGCAGTGGGTGTGCGCGACGAGCGGGCGCGTGCGCTTCACGCCGCGCGGGCGCGCCTGGAACGCGGCCGCGCCCGAGCTCGGCGCGACCGGCGGCACGGCGCTGCTGGCGCTGATGTATGGGCAGGCGCCCAGCCGCTACCTGCCGCCGGCCATGGCGGACCGCTTCACCTGCTTCGCGCGCAGCCAGCTGCGCTACGTGCTCGGCGACTCCGGCCGCTCGCTGATGGCCGGCTGGGGCGCGCGGCCGCCGACCGCGGTGCAGAACCGCGCGGCGTCCTGCCCGGACCCGCCGGCCAATTGCAGCCGCGCCAACCTGCTTGCGCCGGGCGGCAACCCGCACACGATGACCGGCGCGGTGGTTGCGTTCGGCAGCTTCAGCGATACGTTGAACGACGTGCGCACGGCAAACGACACGCGCGTGTCCATCGACAACAACGCGCCGTTCGCGGCCGCACTGGCCGGGCTCAACAGCGCGACGGGCACCTGGTCGCAGTGCCTGCAGGGCTTTGGCGTGTTCATGCACGACACCGCGCTCTGCGACGCGGCGCTTCTGCAGTAGGCGCGCGGCGGCGGCGCGCGCGCGCTGTGGTTGCGGGGCCGGCGCGGCGCGGCGCGCGCGGGCGGGGCGGCGCTCACCCGCGGCCGGGCCTGGGAGGCTGTTAGAGTGGCTGATAGTATTCAGGCGGGCTGTGTCGCCCGGGCGGCCGCTGCGCGGCTGCTGGGAGCTGCCGCATGGCGCTGCGCTCCTGCACGTGCGCCGCGCGCCAGGGGCGCGGCGCACCTGCAGCAGCACCGCCGGGGCATCAGTGGGGCTTTCTGGGCGGGGCCGGGGGTTCGAGGGCGCGGGCAGGGGTCGGCACCGGCTCGGGCCTCTGCACGAGGGTTGTGTATTATACGCTTGCAGGCAGGTGGCAGGGGTGCAGTCCATAAATTTGCAGGTCAGAGTCCTAGGCTGGTGGCAGGCCGTGCCGCCGCCGCTCCGTGGAGTGGCTGTGCCTCCCCATTGCAGGTTGCAATTTTATTTTTGGCAAGCGCGGCGCGCCGCCGCTGCCCGCTTCTGCGGACGCAGGGTGGGGCAGGCGGCCTCTTGGCTGCCACTGCTCTGCAGTGCAACAGCCAGTGCGTGCTGGATCTGGGAGCCGATAGGGCCTGCTCCTGTCTCAAATGCCCTGGCAGTTGGTGGCCACTCTGTCATGTGCCACGCTGCTGCAGTGGAGGGAATGCCGTTGGAAGTGCTCTGGCCGCTTGTTTCGAACCGGCAGTGGGGCTGCTGATCGTGGCGCAGGCGGAAATGAGCAAACCGCATAAGTGTGTTTGCCTAAAGCCGCTGCTTGGGCGTGCTGCGTGGTGTTGTCGGAGGTTGGCAGGGTGCTTGCACAATAAAGTCTCTGCTTGTGAATGAAGGCAGCAGCGGCAGCCGCATGTCGCGACTGGTGGCCCGCAGTAGGAATGTAGAACGAAGTGGCGCCCAAGACGGCTATAGTGTAAGCTGGCAGATGTGCCACATGCAATGCACGCAAACACCCCCGCTGGCACACATGCAACCAAGCGCCCTCGCCGTCATGCATGTGTCCACCAGAGCCTGGCTGGCCACTACAGCCAGGTCTGCTTGTCATCATAGCTGTCTGTCAGCTGCTTGTCCGGCATGCTAAAGTTTGCATACGCTTGCGGGTAGACAACCAAGAACAACCCCCACCTGCCCCGCGCGCAATCCGCCGCTATGAGAACTTGCTACAACGACGACACACAGCACAGAGATGCGAAAGAGTTATGCGTTGCTCACAGGTACATAACAAGCAGTATTGACCCAGCACACAAGCAGGTAGAGTTGGACAGCCACAAGCAGTGCGCGAGCAACGCATACGGCGCCGAGCCTCCTCACCATGCGGCCACCGGCACGGCTACGAGGGCCGTGACCCAGATCCGCTGGCCCGAGAGCTGCCAGGCGCCGCCAACCACGCTGCTGCCTGTCAGAATGATTGTCCACGGCTGGCACCTGCAGAGACAGGCCACAGCGACCGTCAGCCTCTGCCAATCAGCTAGGAGCTGCCAGGCTTGCAGGCGCCCCGCCAGCACGCGGCTTGGTGCCATGCCACGCAAGCAGTTCCATACCACACGGGTTTCGTCTTCCACACGTCGCTGGGACTCTGTCCCGCGCGCCGACTCTGCTCAGCATCGGTGTTCGCAGCTGCGCGCGGGGCGTCTGGTCCCCGGCAGCAGCATGGCGCTCTCCTGTGCGGCAAAGCCTTGCAGCAGCGCCGCCTGTACGCCCTTGCAAGCCTGTCTGGACGTGCAAACCGGTTGTTTGTGTGCGAGGAGCATGCGCTGTATGTTGCACGTCGCAGAGCAGCGCGCCGCATCACCCCTGCTATGTTTGCGCAAGGCATCAGTGCTGTCAGCTGCTACGCTGTGCAAATCATGGCAATGTACTACCAAAGCCTACGGTAGACTTTCCAGGGCTGTTGACGGCAGACCTGCTCATTATGGTAAGCAAAGCAAGCCCACATCTTTCAGTCCCTAGCCATCTGGGCTTCCACAGGACCTGGAACCGCGCACTACAAGTGGCTATAGCATGTCGCAGGGGCCTGCGCCACACTTGGCAACGCTGTGGCTGCAGGACGGCGGGCTGGAGCAGCCTAGATTTTAAGATGATCCCACTAAGTGCCTCTGGTTTGCACTGGTGCGCACAGGTGACGCCAGACAGCATGCGTGCTGAAATTATGACCATGCGTGCTGAAATTATGACCATCGCTGCGGCAGGTACGGCATTGGCAGTCCCAAGCAGCACCGGCCAGGTTGAGACCTGTCAGCATGACACAATAAAAACATGACCGTTGCAGTCACATGATGTACAACCAAGCCGGAGCCCCTTAATGCACTCCCACACACGTCACATCTGGTATGCTAGGAGCGCGTCGCTCGTCGCCTCGCCGCGCGGTATGCCGGCAAAGTCTGTGAGCAGCGCAGCAAAGAGGGGGGCAGGCAGTGGCGGTTCACGAAGTGCAGCAGTACAGAAGGCGCGGCAGTCGTCGGCAGTCAACCGCCCGTCGGCCACGCCTGCCGCAGGGCGCGCAAGGACAATCGGTGTCTCGCTGGGAGGGGCAGCACAGGGCTGGCCCCTCTTGGACGAGAGTAAGCGCTGTTCTCCGGATACACTCAAAGTCTTGATTGAAAGCGCAGTGGTGAGGGTGCAAGGGGGGAGGGGCCCTTGCTTAGCATGTCTGCGCTTGCCTGTGCTGCCTTTCAGCTCAGCACAGGCAGGCAAGCAGCCTGCTGAGCACGGCAAATGACTTGATTGGAGGCACACCTCCATGCATCAGTCTTGAGCCAAGGCTCACCCTGCCAACCATGATAACCGGGCCATGCATGCCTGGGCGACCGTCCGGCACGGACAGGGCTGGCTCGCTCAGCTCTGGTCGGCACTCATCAAGCACACCACACAGGGCTAGGGTGTAATAGGCCGTGCCTGGAAAGTCTGGCGCGGACAGAGCGTGCACCACGGCGGCGCGCGCGGCGCCGCCGTGCGCGCCGTCGGCGAGCAGTGCGCGCAGCGCGGTGGCTGCCGCGCGCAGCAGCTGCTGCGGGCACGTGTCCGCGGCGGCGCGCAGCAGGGCGGCCGCCGCGGCGCCCGCGCCGCCGTTCGCCAGCGCCGCCTCCACCTGCGGGTTGGATAGGGTCTTTGGGTATACTAGGGTATGCGCGTCATTGGGGTACAGCCTGTGCTGCCCATGCTGGCGCGGGCCTCTGGGCTGATGCGCGGGAAAGCATGGTGCAGCTGACACCGTCCGCCACTGGCGCGCTATTACCGCCAATTTTGGACCCCGCCAGGCTGATAACGGCTCCTCTTGCAGAGAGGAGGCGCGCCTGCAGCGCGAGCGGGCGCGCCTGCCGCCTGCGCGCACGCGCAGCGCGCGCCAGGCCCGCCTCGCCGCAGGCTACAGGCCTGACAGAGCGCGCATGTGCCACGCCACTTGCCACCGAGGCAGGACAGCACAACCCCCTCCAGTGCGCGAGCGCGTGACGCGCCTGCGGCGCCAGCGCCCCGCGCGCGGACACAAGCGCGTGCCCCAGCAGCGAGAGCCCCGCACGCGCGGGGTCGGTCTCGCGTCCGCCGGCCGCCGCGAGCGCCAGCCGTAGGCCGGCCGGCAGCGCGCGCGCGGCCGCCAGCGCGCCCGGCGCCAGCAGCATGCAGCGGTCCAGGAGGCCCAGCAGCGCGGCCGCCGCCTCCGGGCGCTCTCGCAGCAGCGCGCCCTGCCGCTTGCGGCCCGTGGCTTCAGAGCGGCCGCCTCCCCGCCCGCCTCTCCTGCTCTTTCCGCCCGCCGCAAGCACAGCCGCGCAGCAGCGCTCCCCCTGGAAGCACGCCAGGCGCCCACGAGCGGCAGGCTGGAACCCTGCGGGTCAGCTGCAGGGCCGCGGGCCCGGCGCGCACCCCGCCGTCGGCCGCGGCGGCCGCGCAGACGCGCTCCAGCGCGCCGGCCAGCAGCGGCGCTCGGCCGGGCTCGGCGCCAAACACCTCGGCGGCGGTGCCCAGCGCGTCGGCGGCCGCGGGCGCGCGGGCGGCCTCCCACGCGCCGACCAGCGCGGCCACCGCGGGCGCCAGCAGCGGCGCGGCCGCGGCCTTGCCCGCCAGCAGCGTGCGCTGGTATGTCTGCGCGCCTGATGCATGAGACGGCGTCCCGAAGGGAGAAGTGAAGGAGGAGACGCACAAGCCGAGGGGGTTCTGCATGCAGACTGCACCCTTTTCGCCCAGCACGCTAGCTGCGGCGCCTCTGCGAAAGATGCAGTAGTGGCGGCGTCCAGCCAAGCAAAAGCAGTCTGTTTTTTGCCAGGGGCTGACTTCCTCAGCGAGGCAATCCAAGCTTGCATGTTTGCTAAAACATGCATGCCTTGCGCAGCGCCAATCGGAGACAGGGCCTTGGCAAATGCGGCGTCGCCGCGCTAGACGGTGGCGGCCGCAACCGCGCGCGCACGGGTGCGGCAGCGTCGGAGTGGGCGCAGCAGGCCTTTCTGATGCAGCCGAGATAGGGGCTACATATGGGCGAAGCGGACCACAGAAAGAAACAGGCGCGCGCGCCTCGCACAGCGCAACGGCGACATCGGCGTCGCCGCGCCAGGCGGGCGCGGCGGCAAGCGCGTGCAGCACGGGCGCGGCGGCCTCCAGCGCGGGCGCGGCCGTCGGGCGGCTGCCGCCGCCGCCGCCGCTGCCAAACTCCAGGAAGCGCAGCGCGGCCGCGAGCAGGCGCAGCTCGGCCGCGCCCGCCGCCAGGTCGCGCGCCGGCGGCGGCTGCGGCCCTGGCCACCAGCGACATGGCTCTCAGGGCGGGCCGCCTGCTCTATATGCGTCCAATGCAATAGTAGCATGTCGCAAAGCTGCCAGCTGCTTGACAACACACAGCACGGCAGCCAGCAGTAGTCTGGTATATGCTGCATGTGCTCGTCCTCGACAGCATGCGATGTAATCGAGGGCAAACATACCCTTGGCAGCGGCATTGTAAGAAGCCAGCTCAGGCAGCAGCACTTGGGCTGGCACGGCCGCTGGGATTAGGGCAGCAGCGTCTTGCGGGCGCCTCGGCAGACACACCGACCAGGCGACCTTCCAAACGCCCATCTGCCTGCGTTGAGAGGCTTGCGAGGCGCGTTCATGACGGTGCGCACCAGCGAGCAGCCGCTCCAGGCGCTGCAGGAAGGGCTGCGTGAGGTCGAGCGCGGCCGCCGCAGCCGCGCCGCCCGCCGCGGCCGGCATGGCCGCGACCACGCGCGACAGGCCCTCCACGATGGCCTCCCGCGCGCCCGCCTCTGCCGCGGCCGCGCCTGTCCGGCCCAGCAGCGGGGCGGCTTAGAGTCGGGCAGAGGGTTCTAGCAAGTGAAAAAGGGGTTCTGCCGCACCGACGTCTGTCCAGCCCTGCAGCAGGGTGGGATGATGGGTAGCAAAATCCTTTTGGCGGACCGACACAGGGCGTTGCCTCAGCGGCGCCTATCCAGCCCGGCTTGCAGGGCGGGATGCCGCCCCCGCACACCACAGCACAAAAGCCCAGGGTTGGCGTACCCTTTGGTGCGAGCGCGGCCTGCGCGGCGGCCGTGAGCGCCGCCACGGCGGCGGGCGCCTGCAGCCGCGGCGCGCCGCGCACGCACAGCGCGCGGAAGGCCGCCGCGCCCGCGCCCGCCGCGCCCGGCCGCGCCGCCGCCGCCAGCGCCAGCCGCAGCGCGCCCTCCAGCGCGTCTGCGCACCCCGGACGCGTCAGCCTGGCCCCGCCTTGCCTCGCGCGAGCCGGGAGGTGTTGCACAGGCGAGCTAGATGCCGATCAGGGCGAATGCTGTGCAGACGAGCGTGAAGCTGTTGCTACACAGCAAAAAATCCAGATGAAGATGCAAGGTCCCGATTGGGGACAAACAACTTGCCTCATGCAGACGCGGCCCGCTAGTGCATGGCCGCGCCGGCGGGGCAGCGCGCGCGCACCCACGCCGGGCCCGCCCAGCCACGCGGCATAGTCGCCGACGAGCCGCGCCGCGGCGGCCGCCAGCCAGGGGTTCGCGGCCAGCGCGGCCGCGCCGGCGCCGCACACGTGCGCGAACAGGCCGCCCAGGAAGGCGCCCGTGCGCGCGCCGTCGGCCGCGGCGTCCGCGCCCGCGCGGCCCGGCCGCAGCGCGCGCGCCTGCACCTCCGCCGCCGGCAGCCTGCGCGCCGGCGCGGCCGTCGGCGGAGCCGAGGCGGCGCTCCAGGTGCGCACGTCACACGCGCCCGCGCGCGCGCTGGCGGCGGCCCGACGCACTGCCACGATGAGCGACAGCTGAGCCCCACATTCCGCGCGCCTGCCTGGGACGCAGGCTGCGCTTCCCAGCCACGCGGCCACCGCATGCTCACAGGTCGCTGGCCGCCCGCGCGCTGTGTGCCTGGACCATGCAGGCCAGGTCGGATGCGGCGACGCCCAGGGCGCCGCCCAGCCGCAGCGCACCGACAGGTCAGCGTGCCTCCACGCATCCCAGCGGCCAGCTCGTCGCTCAGCGCAGAGCCGCCCGGCCGCGCTTACCAGCACAGCACACGCCGCTGGCTGCGCCGCAGGCAGCGCAGTGCGCCTGACGGCATAGCCTTGTTACCCTGCAAGCGCCCGCGCCTCCCACACCCCGCCCCAGCTCGTCCGAGCGCCGCGCGCACCGCAGGGCGGTCAGCGCGGCCTCAGTGGCCTGCCAGGAGGCGGCCTCCCGCAGCGCAGCGCCGCAGAGCTCCAGGTAGTCGCCGCGCAGCACCGCGTACGCGCCGCCCAGCGCCTCCGCGGCGCCCTGCTGCCTGCGCCGCATGTCGTGGCTGATAGTGCCACCCCATGGTGCCGCCCCTCAAGGATCTTGACGCTGTCTCGCATCTGCACGCTTTCAAGTGTTTTCTGCACTCTAATGGCGGCAGCTGCGGTGATACGCCTGGGCGTTGACCACAGTCCCTTTCTCCCGAAAGCGCCCTGCCGGGTCACTCAGCTGCCGGGACAGGCGGACTGGCACCGAGGACCAAGCACATCTCGAGTAATTTATCACGCTGTTGAGCAAAACAAAACGCGCCGGCCTATCGGGCCGCCCGCCATTGCCGGCAAAGCGCGCCCCCGCTGCGCGAACGTTGCCTGGCAGCCGAGCGCGCCTGAAGCGCTCGAACGCGTCCTCGTCGAGCTCGCAGTCCTGCCAGCCGGCGAAGCCCGGCGGGTACGCGAGCGCGGCCAGCAGCGCGCGCGCCAGCCCGGCCGCCGCCGGCGCGCGCAGCGCCGGCGCGCGCGCGGCTAGCGGCACCTCGTCCAGCGCCGCGAAGAAGTCAAGCGCTGCGTCGGCCGCGCCGGCCGCGGGCTCGGCCACGCAGCGCAGCAGCGCGCCCGCCAGCTCGGCGCCCTGCGCGGCCGCGGGCTGCTGGGGCGCGCGCGCAAGGGGGGATCCTTGGAGGTGGGGCGCGGGGGCCAGGCGAGTGCCTCGTCAGGTGACCGCGCCAGCCATGCGGCAGCGCGCAGGAGCATGCACGACCAGCCTATGTGAAGGCTTAGGGTAGGGTCGGGTAAATAGGGCGACGGGTCCCGGCGCGCCTCTGGCTCTGCGCCGGCCACGGCCTCCGGCGCGCGCTCGGCGATGGCCGCCGCGACGCGCGCCAGGCAGCGCACGCCGTGTGCCGCGGCGTCGTCCGGGCGCGCGTCCGCCGGCCACGGCACCGCGCGCCAGCGCGCCAGCAGCGCGCGCAGCGTGCCGCGCAGCGCGGCCGCGTCTGCGCCCTCCTCGCCGCGCCTGCCCGGGCCTGCCGCGCCGGCGATCTAATATATGTGGCGCTGTGCGTGGCACTGGCGCGCGCGGGACATGCGCTGGGCGCACAACACAACCAGACGGCCTTGGTTCCGGGGGGCTCGCCAGGGCCTGCGCATTGGAAGGGACCCACAGGGCGTTCTGCACCCCATGAATGCTGTGCCAGTCCCGCATGGACACGCCATTGCCCTGACAGGTGACGAGCTGTAGGTCATGGCGGTGCTCCGCCACGGGGACACATGGCGGAGCGCGCCACCAGGGCATGAACTGACGCGCGCACCGAGCGCGGCCACGAGCGCGTCTGCGGCGGCGTCCTGGGCTGCATCGCTCCCCGCGCCCAGCCGCGCCAGCAGCGCCGTCGGCAGGCTGGGCTGTCGCCGGCCCGGACATCGATGTTAGCCCCAGCTTGACCTTGGGACCGTGACGCAAGAGGGGGGTCTACAGAGACTCTGCAGAGACACCATGGTGCGAGCGTTGTTGGGCAGGGCGGCACGACGGCAGCGCGCTTAGGGCCGAGGCGAAGCTTGAGCAGGCTCCAGCTGCTTGGAAGCGCATGCAGCGGCATCCACGTGCGGCCGCCTGATGCGGCCTGTGCCCGGGCACGTGCGGCGCGCCAGGCAAAGCAGGGCGCCGGCCGCTGTGGATCCATGGGGAGGGCGGTGAGAAACCTGCAGGCTGTGCAGCTCCGCGGGGGATAGCAGGCCGCCGCTGCCCCAGGGGTCCATGCGCAGCCACGCGCTCAGGCACCGCAGCAGCGCGCTCTCGCGCCGCTCCTCACCTGCCGCGCGCCAGCGGGCGCGGCTGAGCCCCGTATGCCCACAGCGCCGTGCACCACAGGGTCCTGACCAGGAGCATAATAACTGCTTTGCGGGCTCTGTGATCGTGTCCAGCCACAACACAGGTCTGTCCAGACTCGCGCAGGGGGGGAGCCTCCAAAGTGCATGAGCGCGTGCTCTGCCACCAGCCGCCTACCCTCCCTGCAGGGTGTACAAGGGTTTCACCAGGCTCCGCAGCGAGCGCGCCCGCCAGTGCCAGCACCTCCGGGGCGCGCGCCGCCAGCGCCGCCAGCGCGGCGCGCCGCCGCGCGGGCCCCAGCGCCTCCGCCTCCTCCGCCAGCGCCGCCAGCAGCTGCAGGCCCGCGCCCGGCGCCGCTCGCGCCTGCGCGCCCCCGGGCGGTGCGTGTTAGCGTTACAACCCTATCCCTAACCCTTACACGTATAGGGCTTTGAACAACACGTCTGCAGCTACAGCTACAGCACATCAGCACGAGCTGGTTGTGCAGACGGTCGCGCTTGGGCGCCGCCAGCAGCGCCCAGCTGTCCAACCATGAACCTGGCCGCCCCATCACCTGCGGCGGTGCCCGGCACCTGCTGCAGGCCGCGCGACACGGCGGCGTCGACGGCCGCGGGGCCGTCGACCGCCGCGACCGCGCCCAGCGCCAGGCCCAGCCGCTGCACGACCAGCTCGGCTGCGGGCCACGCGGCGGCCGCCGCCGCCTGGCGCTCGCTGCCGCGCGCCGGCGTCAGGCTGAGCAGCTGCAGGGTGCGCCCAGGGCGGGGTTGCTCAAGGCGACGCGCGCGCCGGGCTCCCAGAGGCTTGGTGGCGTGTCTGCTAGAGGGAGCACGCTCATCGGGGTGGCACCTGATGGCGGCGGCCAGGTGCGCGCGGGCCTCCGGCGCCAGGCGGCCCCAGCCCTGCCGGACCTTGCTCAGCAGCAGGTTGGCCGCGAAGAAGCGCACGTCGGCCGACACGTCAGCGGCCACAAGCTCCAGGGCGCCCTGCACAGCCGGCAGAGTCGGCAGCAGCTCAGGCACCAGCGGGCACTGACCAGCGGTGGGCCAATGCATCCCGCGCCTGCCACGCCGCATCTGAGGCAGCATAGGCGTTGAGCCACGCGGACGCAGCACTGCGCTGCTCCTGGGAGCTGGCAGCGCCATACAGTAGAGAGACAGCCGCATGTGCATCATGGGTCGTGCCCATCAAAGTGTTGCAAATCTAGCAACCAATAACAGCCAGGTTGTAACACTGGAGCTACAAGCAGTGGTGCTTGACGTTGATGCATAATCTGTTCGGGGTGCAAAGCATGCTTCTGTATCTGATAGCCATAACAACTCCACACAGCAGCAAATTTTCTGCTGCACAGAGGCTACCTCACGGGGATCGGGCGCTGAGCACCGATGCTCAACTTTGCAGCTAGCCAGTCAGATGCCTTGTGAGCAAGGGCCTATCAGGGCTTGCTTCGCTTCCCTCAAGGGACTCAGCTGCGCCAGACAGGAGAGCTTGGTGGCGAGCCTGCACACTCCCTCGAACATCACTGGCAAGGGCTGCTGTGCAACTGCTGGCTGGGGGGCACTAGTATGGCAATGCCTGCGTAAACATGCTGACCTCTGACAAGCCCTCCATATTGGATCGCTTTCGCAAGAAGGTCGACCCGAAAGAGCTGGTCAGGAAGTGGCAGGTGCGGGGCCCGCGACCGGCGCTGGTCGCAGCCTTGAAAGCTGCACTGGCGTGCACTGCTCCTCAGCGTACACCAGCGCGTGCCGAGCGCTGCGCCTCCTGCCAGGCTGACCTGCGCAAGGAGGAGCGGAGCTTGGAGCGCACCATACGCGACCTGCAGCGCGACAGCAAGAATGCCGCAAAGCAGGTGGCCGTCGCGGCCAAGCGCGGCGACATGGCGTCGGCCCGGACCCTGGCCAAGGAGATTGTGCACACCAAGAAGGTCAGCGCCGGGGCGCGTGTGTACCTGCTGCCTGCAACCCCCCTGGCCCTGCCGATGCGCGCTCACCAGCGCGCTGGCTGCGTGCAGGCCGTGACGCGGATCTATGTGAACAAGGCCACGCTGGTGGCGATGAACGCGCAGCTGACGGAGCAGCTCGGGATGGTCAAGGTGGCGGGGACGCTGCAGCAGTCGACGCAGGTCACCACGCTGGTCAACAACCTGATGCGCGCGCCGGAGCTGCAGCAGACGGTGGTCCAGATGCAGAAGGAGATGATGAAGGTGCGGTGTCAGTACCCGCGCCGCTTCTTCTCCCACACCGCTGCTCCCTGACTGCGCGCTGGGCGCTCCGGCGTGAGTGCCGAGCGCACATCTTACTCTTGAAGCAACGCCCTGTAAGTCCACCTTTCTCCTTTAGAGACTGAGGTGCTTTCATCACGGCGCAGGCGGGCATCATAGGCGAGATGATGGACGACGCCATGGACATGGACTCCGAGGACCTGGAGGAGGAGACCGAGGCTGAAATCGACAAGGTAGGCCGCAACCAGCCCCCTCTGTGTTGCGTGCAGAACACTGTGTGGATGCTTTTCATATTGGCTCACAGGGCACCGCAAGCAGTGCTGGGAGCTGTCACCCAACACATGCTCAGACCCACTTCTTGAAGCCTGGACGCACCCCTAATCAGCGTCGTCGACTGTGCACACTTGGACGCAAGCCTCAACACTGTGTGTCCACCACCAAGCTGAGCCCTGCGCCGGCATACAGGTGCTGCTGGACGTGGCGGGCGCGACGATGGCGGACCTGGCGGGCTCGGCGGCGCCCAAGCAGCGCGCCGCGCAGGCCGCGCCGGCGGAGACCGCCGAGGAGGACGAGGCGCTGCAGGCCCGCCTGGACGCCGTGCGCAGCTGATGTTGCCCCCTCGGAGTTGCAGGCCGCCCTCACAGCGCGGGCGCGGCCTGCTAGAGCGCGGGTAGATGCAGTGCGCAGCCGCCAGGCTGACAGGCCGCGCCGCCGCGGCTGCCGGGGACGCCGCTGCAGGGCACGCGGCCCAGGTGCAGGCGCATGCGTGTGCCGCGCGCGCCTGGTTTGGTGACAGAGGCCCTCAAGCGTGTGCTGTGCGCGGCTGCGGCTGCTTGCCGGCGCACAAGCGGCACTTGGGTGGCTGTTTCGTGCGGCCGGTGGGAGGGCGTTCAGCACCTGCAAGGCGCACCCAGCGCTGTGTGGCATGGTTTGCTTGTCATGGATGACTGGCTCTGTCTCGGTTTGAAGCACGGACCGCCAGCGTTGGAGTATTCTATTAGCTTGCCAAGATGTATCTCCCATGAGTGCGGATGCCGCAAGGAGCATGCGGGAGGCTGTGCTACACACTGTCCCAGTTTCAGTCGAAGCAGACAGTTGCTGGGGATGTCACCCGCCCACCGTAACTATGCGTGTGCCGCCAAGCGCGGCATGTAGGCTCACAGCATGCTGCACAATTTAAGTGGAACACACTGGAAAGCCAAACGTGTTTGCCTTCTGTGTCTGTTCGCGCCTGGACCGCTCCATTGTCCCAGTCCTTACAAGCGCACAAATATCCGGCTGTCAGCTCCCAGCCTCATGCGGCAGCGCCTGCTCGGTGTCCTGCCGCGTGGGCGCGCGCGGCTCGCCAGCTCAGCGAGCACGGTGACCCGTCTGCGAACACCAGGTGCTCGACATGCGCCACCTCCATTCAGGTCACAGCAGGCAGGCATGACGCCCGTCGTACAGGCCATGGACATGAGCTGCTTGACATGGGCGATGACATCTCGACATGGACATCAGCTGCTCGAAACCACATCCCCACCCTTGCGGACAAGCCACTCGCAGTATGACACGGGGCGCGCACCGCGATGCCTGACAGCACAAGCGCGGCAGCCGGCTCTGCGCGCGCGGCGCCCGCGGCGCTGCCGGCGCCCTGCAGCGCGGCGGCCAGGTGCGCCGCGGTCTCATCGGGGCGGCCGAGCGCGGCCAGCGCCTCGGCAGCACACCCGAGCGCGGCCCGGCGCTCTGCCTGCGGGACCGCATCGGCCTGCCGCTCATGCGCGCGGGAGCCCGTCTGCAGAATCGCGTCAGCCTGTCTGACTGAGCAGGCAGCGCATGTGACGCCGATGTATGGAAAAGGGAACGGGCGGATGCAGGCAGCGAGCAGGACCGGCCGGCCGCGCGCCTGCAGCAGCCAGCGCGCATGCGCGAGCGCGCCGCGCGGGTCCCCCCGCTGCAGGCCCAGCCACGCGCTCGCCGCGTGCGCGGCCGCCCGCACCGCACGCGCGTGCGCCTCTGCGCCCGCTGTGCACGCCGCCGCACATGCCGCCGCCTCCGCGGCCTCACGCGAGGCTGCATCCGCGACAAGCGCCGCCCCGAACGGCGGCCCCGCGCCCATGTCCGCAGGCGCGCTGCGCTGCGCGGCGTCGGTGCCGCACGCCTCCCCGCTCGCCGCGACGCCTGGCACGACTCCGGCGACGGCCGGTTCGGCCGAGCGCGCCGCGCCGGCCTCCCCGCTCGCGCTCGCGCCAACGCCTGGCTCGGTGTCTGGCGGCACAGGTGCGGGGGAGACGGGGGCGTGTGATGCGCTCGCGGGGCTGCCGGCACCCCTTTCAGGCTCGTGCCTGATGTCTGCATGGAGGGCGTCCGCCCCAGCGCCGGCGCCGCCCTGCCCTTCACCAGCAAGCGCGAGCGCATTGGCCAGGCACTGCGCGGCCTGCTCCAGCAGGGCGGCCGCGTCGCCGGCGCCTCCGGCCGCGTCGCCGGCGCCCCCGGCTGCACCGCTGCCGCCTGGTGCGCCGCCGGCGCTGCCAGTGCCCAGCGCGGCCGCATCGTGCTCCGAGCCCCCTGGAACGGCGGAGACGTGTGCTTGTCAGGTCCACATCGGGGAGACCTGCAAGAGCCCAGCCGCGCGCGAGTCTGCTGACAACTTGGCGCAGTGAGCTTGATGCGGTCGGGCTAGGCTTGAGGCTGGAGCCAAGCTGGAGCTGCGTGTACAGCACGGCATGCGCAGCTCTGCTGGCTCTGCTGTCAGGCAGGCAGGCTTGCCCAGGCATGTGCGCGCGCAGGACGAGCAGCCATGCGCGCACCCCCGTCACGCCGGAGCGCGGGCCTGGCAGCCTGCGCAGCATCGCCCCCCGGCGGCGCGGCAGCGGCAATGCAGCTCTCGGCGAGGCGCAGCCAGAGCAGCGGGTCGCGCGGGCTGGCGTGCGCCACCTCCTGCGCCCAGTGTGAGCCTTGGGTAGGTCACTGGGTGGATCAGGGCTCTGAGGTGCATGACGCCCCCTTCGCCTGCCTGCCATGGCTTGCCAGAGCAGCGGGTCACGCAGGCGGCCCCCATCCTATGCCAGATGAGGGCTTCAGACTGTCTAGGTCAGGGTTTAGTGGTGCACGTCACTACCTTCCCCTGCCTGCCTTGGCTTCCGCCAGAGCTTGCCGTACCCTATTCCCTCTCTACCACGGCCCCTGGCCGCACACCCCTTGCCCACCGTGACATTGCAACACATAGGCTTGGCATGAAGTCCCTGCAAGTCTGTCTTGCACTCCCTGTTATGTTTCGTGTACCTCTGGACTACTCATGTGCAGACTTCCGTGCAGCCGTATTAGGGCGCACGGCGGTCGTGCCTGAAAGCAGCGCAGCGCGATCCTGGGCCGCCCGAGCATCAGCGCCTGCAGCGCGCCGCTGTACAGCGCCGACGTGCACACGTCGCTCGCTGCCGCAGCGCTGATGCTCGCTTCCCCCTCCTGCAAGCACGCTGCGGATGGGACGTCGCGCGCTGCGGGGTTCGGTTGTCGCCGCATGCGCAGCCAAGCTCAACAAGGACGCAGGGTTGCAGGGACGCGCGACACGCCGGCAGCAGACTGGCTGGCTTGCATACAGACATCCTACTGCTTCATGAAAGGGCATGCAGCTCCCTGCATACACTGGTGTGCCTTACCATTGCTAGGTTCATCTGCACACCACCTCCGCTGATATAATGAATGCCAGCAATCTATTTACCTGCCATTAGAAAGGTTATGCCAAAGTTTCGCTCACTGCTCCCCAGAGGCGGCACGGCAGCGGCGCCGACACCCTGCGGCCGGCGCATGCGAGCGGGGCGGACCAGCTCGTCGGCCGTGGGCGCGGGGCAGAGCGCGAGCGCCTTGGCAAAGCACAGCGCCGCCGTGTGCCGCTGGCCCTGGCGCGCCTGCCGGCACAGGCCGCGTCTCTGGCTATCCTGGGGCTTCCCAGCATGCTCTCCTGGGGCATGCACCTCCCTGCCCATGCACAGAAAATGCTCCTTCTGTAGTGCGTACCATCAACCTGACACGAGCTTCACTGCAGCACCTCTTGAGAGGCTGCCGGCGGTCTGGGATGTGTTCCCTTCGGCCTGGCATACATGTTCGTATGATGTTATGCGGGTCAGGCTAGCTCAACAAAGCTGCACCCAGGAGCAATCGGCCGGCTCACAGCAGGCTCCCGTGTGGCTCCGCCAGTGTGTGCTGGCAGACCGCGCTGCACAGCCACTTGCAGCAGCCCTAAGTAATGCCCCATGCGCGCGGCCCCCCAGGGCCGTGCCTGGATGCAGCCCAGGTTGTTCCAGGCGCGTGCGCGCTCCTCGGCGCCGCCGTCTTGGCGCGTGCCGCCGCTCACCAGCCTGGCTGCCGCGCCGCATTCGCCGCGCTGGTGCGCCAGGAGCGCGCACAGCGATTTGCCCTGAAGCGGGCACCCTCAGCGCCCGCTGCAATCACCTCAAGAGAGTGAATGGGACACGAGTCGGCCATTGTTGTTTATTTGGCTCGGTCGCGTTGCCGCGCTCGCCGCACGGCGCGCACGATAGCGCACTGTGGGAACTGCCAGAGCGAAGTGCTCGTAAGTGCTGCACAGTTGGCTGTGCATGCAATCATTCCGTGCCACAGTCACGCATACATATGCATGTTAAGATAACAGACACGACATGGGGAGGGCATGTACATGTGCTGGCAAATTTCAGTCTCAATCATGCAACCATATATTGCACACTGGCTTGTGGGGCACAAGCCAGGTGAGCCAGCGGCCCTTGCAGCACACCAATGCAGAGCACTGTTCCGCGGAAGGCAGTGTTTCAAAGCCGTGCTCGGCTTTGCCCAGGAGCTCCGGCCGTTGCAGCGCTTGGTCGGCAAGGTCACGCACGCTCTCAAGCTGCTCGCCGACACACGCAGGCTTTTATTGCGTGGCATGTGCAGCACAAGTTTGGGAGCCAGAGGCAAGCTTGCTGGAGTTCTCCACTGCTGGAAACAGCTTGGGCAGAGGGCTGCAGGCGCGGCGGGCGTGCCGTGGAGGTGGCTGGGCTGCCGCTGTCTGGCTCCATAGCCAGCTTATGGGCTGCCTCCCCTGCGAGCAGCGGAGTGCTTGTGCAGGGGGCCAGAGACGCCTTGCTCAAGTTTGGCACCCAGCGCCAGAAAGAGAGTGCCCGTCATAGTCTTGAACATTGTTGGCACACTTCTTCCCTAAACGCTCACCTGAAAGCAGTGGTGAAGGCGTTGACACCTGAGAAGTAGACATCTGCTAACGGCTAGGCCGTAGTGTTATAGGCCAGGAGTGTATTCTGACCGGGCCTTGCATCAGCACCAGAGTGCACACGCCAACAGTGCGAGTGGCAACGGTGCTGCAGCAGGTAATCGAGTGACCTGGTCGACTGCAGACTCACGTCTGGCAGTGCATCATCTTGATGTGTTGCTTTGCTGAAGAGCAGCGCTGGTGTGTTCTATGCACAATAGCACTCCAACCAAAGTATGCCTAGCATAGTCGGAGTTTGCAGGCACAATATGAGCTTGCTTTCTGCAAGCAACGGTATGGGCGACCCGCCCGCGCCACTGGGGTGTAAGCAAGCAATGGGGTGTGAAGTCTGCATTCAATCAGAGTCGGTACAACTCTCACTGCGCAAGTGCGCCGCGTGTGAGTAGCTGCATTGGTGCGGGAGGCCTGCCAGCGTCTACACATAATGCCCACACATTCCATGTCGTCAAATGACTTCGACCTGACAAGTGTGGAGGTGAGTGAACAGCGACCTAGCTGTTGCGCATGCCAGCACTGATAACGGATTAGGATTAGGTAGAGACGGTGGGCAGTAACTGGTGTGCAACTCTGGAAATATGCCGTTTGTTGCCAGTGACGCGCCTGAACAGCTCGTGCGCCTTGCGGTAGGAGCTCTTGGCCGCTGGCGAGGCCAAGCGCGCGCGCCTGGTGGCGCTGACGCTAGCCGCGCAGCAGCCCGGCAGCGGCCGTGTTCAGCTGCTGCTGTCGCGCGCTTGCTTAGGCACCGCGGGCGCTGCCAATGAGGCCGTCCGCCACGCCAGGTGCTCGCATAGCACGAATCACAGACGCGCCTCAGGTACATTGACTGCAGTTGGAGTGCATATTCTATAGCGTCTCTGCCCCTTCCCTATATAACGCAATAGTACTGCCTCAACCACCGAGCAGTGCTAGAAAGCAATCAGTGCCTCCCCATCCCAACGCCCAAGAGGCAAGCGTCAGGCAGCCCTGGCAAGGTGCTTGTGCAGGGCGCGCTGGGCCAGGCGCCGGGCTTTCGAACAGACCAGGTATGCGGTTCAGTGGTTGACGCCTACGCGCTAGGAAGCCAACGCTCCTGGCCTGCGCGGCAGGAAGGCGCTGGCGGCGGCGGGCGCGCCGGGCGGCCCCAGCGAGGCGGCCGCGCAGCTGGCGCTGGGCCAGGCGCTGGCGGCGAGCGCGGCGCCCGGCGCGGGGCTGCCCGCCGCGGCGGCGGCCGGCGCGCGCGCGGAGGCGCTGCAGGCGCTGGAGGCGGCCGCTGCGGCCGCGCCGGGCAGCCCTGCCGCGCTGTACAGCCTCGCCCTGCTGCAGGCGCGTGTGCCGCAGTGATGTCCCCTGACCAGGCCCGTGGCTCTGTGCGTGTCCTGCTATTGCATCGCCGGGTGCAAAGGCACGTTGGGGTGCAATCTCATCGCTGTGACCACCTCAGTGCCCTTACGCCTGCCGGGGATCGATGAAGAGCACCTGGGCTGCATCCCAGCGTCCTCCCAGCGTCTGCCTTGCATCAGGCTGCTGCATGTCTCTGCCCGCCAGGGCGCCGCGCGCCTGCAGAGCCTGCAGCAGGTGAGCCCGGGCGCACCCGCAGCGCCGCGCGCGCAGGCGGAAGCGGGGCGGCTGGGGCCCGCGCTCGCGCACGCGCGCCGCGCGGTCGCCGCCTGCGCCGGCAGCGACGGCGATGGGGAGGCGGCTCCGGGGGCTCCCGCCGAGGCGCACCCCGGGCGCGCCCGGGCAGGCTCCGGGGCGCTGCCCTGGGCGCTGGTCGCGCTCGTGCTGTCGGCAGAGCGGCGGGCGGGCCTGGCGGCCGCGGCGGCCGGCGCCGCGCTGGAGGCCGGGCCCGGGCGCCACGCGGCGCTGCTGCAGCGCATCCGCGGCCGCCTGCTGCTGCGCGCCGGCGCGCGCCCCGCCCGCCCGCGCGCGATCCGCCTAACGGCGGCGCAGGCCCGCTGCCCGGCCCTGCCGGCCTCCTGGTCGGCGCGCCCGCCGGGCGCCGCCCGCGAAAACGCGCGTCGCCTTCACCAGATGCTTTGGGGCGGCACCGCTAGGGCCCTGCCAAGCAGCGACGGGGCTTGCGCGGGCGCACAGGGGACATGGACGGCGGCCTTGCGGCGCTGGCGGCTGCGGTGGCCGCGTCGAAAGGCCCTGCCCCCGCCGGCGCGGCGCCGACGCGCACCGGCGGCGCCGCGGCGCCCGTGCATGCGCCTGCAGAGGCGCGTGCGGGCGCTGGGGGCGGCGCGGCCGAGGCCGCGCGCGCGTGGGCCGAGCTGGGCAGCGCCTTCCTGGCCGCCGGGAGGCCGGACGACGTGCGCTTCTGCCTGGCGGGCGGCGGCGCCGCGGACGCGTGGGCGCCCGCGGTGCACACGCTCGCGGCGGCGCTGGCCGAGGTGCGCCGCGCGGCCCCGGCTCCGGCAGCCCGATGGCGCGCGCCGTGCGCGCCGCTGAGCGCGGCCGGCGCGGCGCCCGCGCCAGGCCGAGGGCGACGTGGCGGCGGCGCGCGCGTGCCTGGAGGGCGCGCTGGCGGCCGACGCGCGCCACGCGCCCGCCGCGCTCGCGCTCGCGCACCTGCTGCGCCACACCGGCGGCCCGGCGGACCTGGCGCTCGCGGCCGCGCACGCCGAGAGCGCGCTGCGCGCGCGCCCAGACTATGTCAGCGCCTGGTGCGCCGCCGCGCCGCGGCGCAGCAGCTCTTCACCCCAGACGGGCATTGGGGGGGCATTTTGTGGGCATGCCGCGCGCACTGCTCGACTGCATGTTGGCCTGCCGGTCCCCCGCCAGCGGGTGTGCGGGCCGCATGCGTCTGGGGGCAACTCAAGTATGTGCCATGTTGCGGGCGCGCCGTGCGCGTGAGTGGTGTGTGTGGGCACCCTGTGTGTTGCTCTTGCTTTTGGCGCAGCTTTGCTGGGAAGGGTGTGTGGCCAATGCATGCGCGTCCAGCGTGCGGTGGCAAAGCAGAGGGTCCTGCATGCCGTGGCCTGCATGGCCGCCCACTTTCAAGCACACCCCTCTAGGCGCGGCCTGTGCGGGAGCCTGCAAAAATGTCCCGGGCGGCGCACGCCAGTGCATGTCATCAGCCTGGTCACGGAGTGCGTGGTCAGCAGAGCTCGAGCGCTCACGCTACTTCTGTTGCAGTGCGAGCAACACCGAAACATACGCGGCGGGTGGCGGCGCTGACTGCCCCGCGCGCATGCGCGGCAGGTGCGAGCTGGGTTACATCCGGCTGGCGCAGCAGCGGGACGACGAGGCGGAGCAGTGCATGCGCACGGCCGCCGGGCTGCAGGCCAGCGCACCGGTCTTGCCGTTTGCGGAGATGCCGCGCGCCCTGGCCTGACATGGGCCGCTGCGTTGTGTCCTCGTTGCGAGAGATGTTGGAAGCTGCATGCTGCCATGCTGCCATGCCAAGGGTCTGCAACTGCGCTGATGCTTTTGAGATGCGCCGAGCGATGATGCGCCGAGAGAGCAAGCAGCAAGGCTGAGTGAGTGCTGTCTATCAATAGGACTGGTGCCATTGTCAGGCCTGCCTTCACGCTGTGTCCTGTGTTGCTTGTGTTGTGATCCCACCGGGGGTAGCATCATCAACGTGTTATGTGATTTGTATTGTGCACAGCACAGGCACCTGCTTACATACCGTTTTCTTTTTAGCGAAGCACTACCGAAAACTGCATCACAGTCATACAGTCCATGACATTATTTACAAGTTTGCAGCAAGAATGCAAACATAGGTGCATGCTAAAGCATCGCCCAGGGTAGACTGTGTTAGCATTGTCAAGCTCATCAGCTGTGGACGCCAACTGCAGGCCGCCATGACAGGTCATAACGGTCATAGGGGCTGCTGTGCGTGCCTAGCATGTTGACATGCATGTGCATGCACCAATCAATCTGCAAAGACTCTGCACTCCTGCATACGTGCACTGCCTGCTCCACATCTCGCTGCGTGTCTGGCCTGGCCATGGCCGAGGCAACAGTGCAGATCACGCAAGCCGCTGCCGATCTGTGCGCGGCGTTCTACCTCTTCTGGCGCCTCGCGCTGCAAGTCGAGGAGCGGAGGGACGCATGCCGCCGCGCCAGCACAGCGTTCAAGCGCTGAAGCTGCGCGCCAGGGCGCAGACAGCGCTGCCGGAGCAGAGCATGCTCCTCCGGCACAGGGCTGTGCGCAAGGAGACCGAGGAGCGGTGCTCAGACCGCTCGCTTTGCTTACCGCGGAGATCAAGGTGAGCTGCGCGCCGTGTTGCCCAGCTCCAGCTGAGGCCTGTGTGGGTGCACTGGGTCTGGTATGCATGCAAGCTTCACTCACTGTTCCTGCCCCGCATAGGAGCCAACCCAGAACGACGGCCCACTGGGCACGCTGCACTCCAAGGAGGAGAAGCTGTCAGGCAGGCGGCCTCGCCTGCCGTAAAGGAAATCCAGCCGATGGTGCGGAACCGCGGCTCTTCTTCCTAGCGTGCAGCGTGTCCAAGGCCTACGTCCTGGGTTTACTTCTGCGCCGGGGCGTGGAATTAAAAATGAAGCTAGCACGCACAGCAGCCCCAGTGCACCCATGATGCAACAGCTGGAGCTGGACCACCCATCACGCAGCTCACGTTGGCCTCCAACATGAACACATCGTATGGTGCAAGGCACCACTCCCCTGTCTCCTCGCGCGAACTGCAATGCTCGTGCAAATGCTGCATTCCAGCAGTGCTATCAGCGCCTTGCTTAGCTTCAGTACTGGAAAAGAGGTGGCTGGCGCGGTGGGTTAGCGTCCCGCTGCTCCACAACTTGCAGCGTCACGCGCCGGAAGTGGAAGAATGCTGCGCACAAAATGGCAAAGGCTTGAAGGGTCTGCTCAAATGCATCGACCGTGACTTGTCCTGGACAAGCAGTACGAGGTGTTAGTGGCCTGAGACACTCACTGACGTAGATTTGAGTGAGTGTGTTGCATGCCTTGTTTGGTTGGCGGGGTCGTTGAGAGAATGCTCCTTGGACAGAATTTTGCACTCCCATGTATTGCTACCAAGCAGCGCACTGCAGGGGCTGGCCAAGCAGAAAGGCACACCGGACAACCTGCACGACGAGGAGAGTAGCTGGTGGTACCTGTGTGTAGGTGTGTAGGCACAGAAGGTTGTGCTGGCGCCACAGCTTTAGCACCTTGATCAGGACAGTGTGCTTGCAGGTGCTTGGCATCAGCAGGTTTGTGCCGGCGCGAAGCTTTTTGGGTAAGAAGTGCGGCCCCGAGCTGGGACGGCCTGCCACAGCCTTGGTTGATATACCAGGCGCTCTCCACAGCTACAGAGGGCCTGTAGAGCTCCCTCAGCAAGTGAGGGGGGACTCAATCGCAACAAGGCTCTTTGCAGTTCGGGAGAGTACTTATTGTTAAAAAACCTTTGCGCCAGCACAGATCTGGTTATCGAGCATCTGCAAGCGCACCATCTCTAACAAGGTGCTACGGCTGTTGCGATCGCATGCTCTGTCGACAATATTCCCTTAGAGCACGAAACTAAGTTTGCTCATATGAGTTTGCTGACATGCATTGGTCAGTGGTCACATTACAGAAGGTCCTAGAGCACTGCCTACTTAAATACACAATCATGAATGATACAGTTTGAGCTGTAAAGAGCTGCAACGGAACTCTGCAAAGACAACAGCCTCATGAAAGCATGCTGGTGCCAGCATGACAACCGCCATGCCGGCACCGCGGAAACAGCTGCTATTCAACACTCAGCATGTCAGCACGTCCATAAAGGAGGGTCTAACCTGCTAAGGTGTGCTAAGGTTTCGCATGAGCGCCAACGAAACAGGCCTTTCCAACAGCCATGCAGCTTTTATCACTGCAGCAGGACTCGGCCCTCAGATCGGCCGCTCAACAATGCGCCTGACCAAGTCCCAGTCGACGCCGCGCCACAGCTCAAACGTGCCCGGGTCCACCTGCACGAGCGCCTCGTTGCGCCGGAACGGCCCCCAGGGCCACTGCCGGTCGTTGTAGCGCGCGTACAGCCAGGGCGCGCCCTCCACCGGCTTGGTGCCCTCGGCGCGCGTGCGCACGCGCACCGACTCCATGCGCCCGATGATGTCCTCCTCGCTCGGGTGCCCTGTGAACACCCAGGCCGCCCACCAGGTCTCCGGCTGCGCCCGCAGCGTGACCGCGGCGTTCCGCGGCCTCGGCGCCGCCTTCTCGTCCTGCGCGCGCCGCACAAGTAAACGTATGTCACAAGCCTGTCTCAGACAGCCGGGGCTGCTTTGGCCACACGCGCTGCTCATCCACGATGATCCACGATGATGAGAGTAAACATTTGGAGCTTTGCAGGCCTGGCGCGGCGCTCTGCGCAAAGCCGGACAGTGTTGGGGCGTAGCACTGCAGGTGCGCGCAGTGTGTTGCTGCATGGGCGGGCAAGCCCCGTACCTGGAGGCCTGCCAGCGCGAAGGAGACCGCGCCGTCGCTGCTGCGCCAGAGCGGCGTGGTCAGGTCCAGGCGCTGGCCGCGCTCGTTGGCGCCGCCCAGGTACTCGCGCAGCAGCCGCTCCGCCTCCTCCTCACTCCGCCCCCGCACCTCGGCCGCGACAAAGGGCTTGTAGCTGCGGCCGCGCGCGCCGCCTCAGCGCTCGTGCGTGCCCGCGGCCGCGGCCCGCGCGGCCGCTGCCGCGTGCGGGATGCAATGTGCGCATGCACCCGCAACGACGCCGTTTGGAGCTGCTGCAAAACCGGGCCGCTCTGCGCCTGCCGCGTCCGGGCATGGCGGCGCCCCGACAAGCGCGAATGCCTCGCATTTATGGAAAATGCGGGCGCGGGGGCGCGCGCCTGCGGATCTCCCAGTCCTTGAACTTCTTCATAATGCAGTACTCGGGCGTGAAGCGGTCAGGCGGCTTGGCCACCTGGAAGAGCTGCTTCAGCACAAAGGCGAACGCCTCTGGGCTGAAGAACTCGTTGTCCTGGATGGCATCCCATGCGTCCACATGCTTGTTCCACTTTCCTGCCGGCGTGCGCGCAGCGTGCTTGTCCACGGCGCTCACCGGCGCGCGCCGTGTATCAAGAGGTGAAAAGGCAGCAGGGTACGAGTGCGCAAGTGGGCATGTGGTCATGCGTCACGTAACTTTTGCAGGCAGCCTGTCAGGTGTTGCATGCTACACAGCGGTGCAGTCATCATTGCACCTGGCAGGCAGGCAGACAAGCATTGCAGACTGAACAGTGTTTAAAGTGAAGCAGAGCAGACAACATCCAAAACAATAGTGTTACGACCTGCTGGACTGATACAGTCATGTCAGCTGCGTACTAGCTTGCTGTGCAGTGACAGGCTGCAAGTCATCACTCCAACCAAATTACGTATGCTGCGCATTTGCACGCAGCATGGTAGGAAGGGCCGATCTAGCTGCCCCGCAGCTGCCCCGTAGCGTGTCAGGGCTCAGGGCTGAAGGCACACCTGTCTCTGCGTTGTATCCGAGGATGGTGACGCCCGTGAACGACAGCCGCGGGTCCCAGATGTACTTTGTGGGAAAGTAGCGCAGCCACCAGAAGTTCATCGTCCACGACCTTTACAGCCGGCGCGACCAGGATGTCGCATGCCGCACAACTTACTCGCATGAGGAAAGTCATGTCATTTTGCAGCATTCAATTTGCAACGCTGATGGGAAATGCGTTACAATGCCTTTACACGGCCCACATCAGCGGGCCATAAAGTGCTCCAGGCCTCAGCACGCCTTCATGCATGCAGGGATGCAGCGGCCAACACCGGATGCATTTCGGATAAGGGTGCGCTAAGTAGTTCTTGAGTGCCGCATGATGTTGGTGCATGGGTGCATGGGTGCACGGGTGAGCGCACCATTTCAAAACCATCTCGTGCGGGCCTGCCTGCTTGACCTCATGCACCTCGAAGATGGGTGCCAGGAAGTAGCGCAGGAAGGTGACGTTGAACTGGTACCCTGCGCACCGCCCCCTTAACTCCCAGCGCCGCTCTCGCCACCAGGGCACACCAGGCCACGCTGCAGACACTACTTGCTTTCCTATTGGTGTGGTCAGGTCAAGCATCAACCACTTAAATTAACAGCGCTGTTGCCACTGAGCGAGAACAAGTACTATGTGACATGGTAACAGCGCTCGGGCGTTTGCGCGCCTACCCCGGAAGAAGGTGAACCGGCTGATGGGGTCGCTGCGTACCCAAGCCAGCACAAGCACTTAGACTCTGCACACAGTCCTGCTCGGTAAGTCACCAAAAGCTTTCTGCTTGTACCTGAAGAACATCTTGCGCTCAAAGTGCTCCACGTCCAGTATGTCCTTGAACACATACGGAAAGTCCTTGCGCGCCAGGTCTATATGCTCCTGCGGAGTCAAGCAGCTACTGTCGGGCGAGTTAACAAGAGCTTGCTCTGCCTGTTCTGCTTGGCTGTTTTTTAAAATATGCATAGAAGCCGGGCAACAGCACACACAGGGATACAAGGAACGCAAACACAAACACCCAGACGGAGAGCGCTTGCCTGCATCTGCCGGTCTGAGACGGGCGTTGTGACTTTGATGTCCTTGGGGTCTGCTGGCAGCCCAACAAAGTTGGACGCTGACCCAGGCGCTCGCAGCGGCTCCCCGACTGTCTGCTGCGATGCAGTCTCCTGCTCTTTCCTCTTCTGCTGCGCCGCTGCGCAATAGGGCGCCCTGGCGGCGCTGCGCCTCTGCATGCTGCACGGAGCTCGCTGCCTCACCTGCCGCAGGTGCACGCGCCCGGCCCCCGACAGGGCCTGGTGTGCGCAGTGCGCATACATGCTATTTGCTATGGACGTGCCTGCTCTCAGCAAAGGTTTCAGCCCAACACCTGCGCTGGCGCCTGGAAGGATTCCAGACTCCGAACCGGCTGCTTTGTGTACTTGGTCGAGGGTCGATGGCAAAGTAGTACCATTTGATTGTGGGCTTGTAGTTGTCGGCAAGGTGGTCGCCGCGCAATTCCAGCCAAATGGAGTCCTCAGTGCGCCTGTGCACGCCGTTCACCTGCGGACCACTGCTGCATGCGCGGCGAAGCGGATGGGCAAGCATGAGCGCACCTGAGCTCACGCAACGGCGGGCCCCGCCTGCACGCGCAGCAGCGGCGGGCAACAAGTCCATCGTGGCACAGTGGGCGGAGGATGCAGGGCTGAGGACCAGCGTGTCTCTGGAGGACTTTCTGGGGGACCGGTGCGCAAGGAGTCCTCACATTGCGTGTGCGCTGTGCGGCAATCCCTTTGTCCTGACCCAAGGGGTGCACCAGCAAGTGCGTCGTGCAGTAAAAGTTGCCGTGCAGCTCTTTACGTGCGTGCTTGTCTGCCATCTCACTTGGACCTTGGACTCTGTGCGCAGGACTGAGAGCTTGAAGCCGCCGCCCAATGGCCCAGTCACGTGGCCGTCAGAGCAGTGGACCAGCATGTGGAAGGTGTGTGGGTGCTGCCACCTCTGCGCTGCATAGTTGATGTGGTGGAAAGAAGTCAACAACGTATGTCACAGTCTTTGCCGGGTGGCGCACCCACCGCTGTCGCTTGGCAGGTGTATTTCAAGGCCAACTCTGGCTACAAGGATGTGCTCGGCGTAGCTTGGCCCGTGCGCACCGATCTGCCAAAGGCGCGTTAACTTTTTGCAGTACATTGCTTCTGGCCGCACTCCAGCACACGCATCTGTCACACCCTGAGCGCTGCGCGCCGAGCAGCCGACGGAGGCGCAAATAGCAGAGGCGCGCGCCAAGGCCGCCAGCGGCCTGGTCAACATCGACGACGACGAGCGCAAGCGCCGCATCATCTTTGGCATCGGGCTAACGGTGAGGCCTATGCTCTCGTGGCTGCAACTCAAGGTCATCGCCCAGGCGTGTGCAAACGCGCGGGGCCTACCTGTTCGCACCCGCGCAGACGGTTGCGCTGGCGGCCATGTTCATCGCCGCCAAGCTGCACGCGCACCCGGCGGAGCGGCTGTACCTCATCCTCCCCTTCTTCCTGGGGGCCGCCGAGATCGCGTCGGGCGCCAGCGGCCTCTGAACCATCGCCCTGGTGCGCGGCCTGCGGCAGGCAGGAGAGTACGCTGCGGAACAAGAGCGCACCCAAGCTGCTGGCATGCAGGAGGCACCAGGGTGCGTGCGCGCTCACGCAGTCTCCGCGCCTGCAGGCCAGCGTCTGGGACGTTGATGGAACTGGGATGCAGTTCATCGAGGACCATGATGTTGACCTGGGCATCCGGAAGGTGCGCCGCATGCGGCCGGCACACCATGTCATACACGCAATCTGTGCCTTGTGCAGGCATGAGTTGTGCAAGCTACGCTTGTGCAAGCATCATCATGCATGCCTGATTGTGTTCAGCACCTTGTGGTGCACACGGCGGCGACGCATTTGTTGCGCAGATGGGTTGCATTTCTGCTGCACACATGCATCGGAATGAGCACACATGTAATGCGTCTGTTAGTCTCTTCGTAGTCCCTGCTTCACAGTGCCCTGAAGTTGCCTTGCTCCAGCGGCCAGGCAGGTCGCTTGAGCGGGGCTGCGCGCCACGCAGAAAGTGGTGTTCGGCGTGGCGGCCGGCGCGGTAGCGACGACCATCGTTGCAGTGCCGTACTGCCTGTGGCCATTTTAGGCTGTGAGGGAGAAGTGCGGGTGAGAGTGGCAGTGCATGGCTTGCGAGTATGACGGCGGCCCGTAAACAGAGTTTTCAGCTCTGCCGGGCCTGCTCGAGCAACGCTGGTCATGCTCTAGCAGACCATCACCTGTGTGTGTTTCAACGCATGCAACATGCATCACTTGCACCACTATATGTAGATGGAGCCGCTCCATTGGAGCATGTTCCAATAGTTTGCATACATTGAAGTGCATGCATGGAATATTGTTGTGCCAACAAAGTCTGTACCTAGCGGCGCAGCGTCCTTATTTGAAAGTTCTTTGAGTTTATATAGGTAGGGTTGATCCTGTTACTTTTAAGGCGCTTACTTTCGCTCATTGGTGCTTAATAGTGTGCACTCTTAGTGTGCACTCTTACAGGCACCGCCATCAACGTGCCTTCACGTGCACAATAATACTGAGCAAGGTTGATATGCCAGTGACCACAGGAAACCTTGCAGACAATGACCTGAGCACTGCAATGATATAACACAGACCGATTACGCATACACAACTGTCAAGCTCAATTTCATTACACCCATGCACTTCACACGCCCTTGACCCTTGAAGGTCATCATTTTGCGCTCTTGCTGGCATTAGACGTTGGCTCAGACACGGGCTCCGGTGTCCGCGCACGGTGGCGGTTGCCAAAGGGTGTCAGTCGCAACGCTGCGGATGCCACGCCCTTGGCCCCTGCAGCCCGCTTGCGTCCTTGTTGGTTTCTTGTCTGCTTTCATGCTGCTCAATGCTGGGGCAAACACATTGGTGTTTGCAGTTGTAAACGTCAAGGGCACTGAGCCAGCTTGATACCAGTCAGGTGTGCAGTGCGGGCATCACACCACGCAGCAGGTGGGGCGCCCGTCCGCGCCGGCACCAGCGGGATAGTCGGGCGCACCATGGTACAGGGAGAACGCCGGCCGCAGCTGCTCATACCACCACACGCCGTGCTCGCCGCTCTTAGACTCCAGGTGCCACGCTCCCCACCCGCCACCTGCCCCGCACGTGCAAGCTTATGCTCCTGCGACACACGGCAGAACAGGTGACACGAGCAATCGGCGCTAGAAAGACACACACTGACAGACATACACTCACATGAAGACATACATACATGCACATACATGATGTGTTTGAAGTACATGTACGCATATGCATGCCCTTGCCAGACGCTGTGCTCATGCGCTGCATGTTGAGCGTCCTCTTCGCTCCTGCGTCTGCCTTGACATGCACCGGCATCTCCGAGCACCCGCACAGGAGGCCCGCGGGGCGCGGCGCCACGCACCGGCCTTCTCGTCGCGGTAGGCCGCAGTAAAGCCGGTGTGGTGCACCGGGTGCACGAGCGCCCAGGGCCGCAAGCGCGTGACTGAGGAGTTGACAGCGTCGCCGTGCGTCACGATCAGGACGCTGCCCTGCGCCTCGTCCGCGATGTCCTGCCGCGGCGCCGGGCGGCACTCACGGCCTGGCTACAGACGCATACACCAGGACTATTTCATGGGTCTGATGCCCCTTATACCATGGGTCTGATGACTACTATCTGATATATCATGGGTCTAATGACGCCTCTAGGCGCGCGAGGTGCTTCCACACCAGGCTTGAGCGCAGCAGTGAACGCCCAGGCAGCGCGCCCTGGCCTGGCGGAATGTCCTGCATCCTGCGGGCGAACCTGGAACGCGCGCCCGTATCGCACGCGCGAGTTCAGCAGGTTCTCGGGGTACCGCTTGAACTCCGTCTGGCCCACATTCACCCTCGACGCGATGTCTGCGCGCCCGGCCTTCACAGCGTCACAGGCGCTGGTGTGAGTGGGTGCCGCATATAGAGCACATGCTGGTTCATCCGGGACGGTGCGCGCGGGCGCGCACGCGGCGGCAGCTTCAGGGGCAGGCTGTCCCTCAGGCTGCCGCGCTCCCAGAACCAGGACTGGATGTGGCCGCCCGGCAGCTTGCCGCCCTTCTTTACCAGGATCATGGGGTTCAGGAACTGCGCCCAGCACACCGCCGCTCAGGCCTCCGACCTTGCCGGCAAGGGCATGCAACACTTGCATGCAACCCTTCAAGCTCCACATTCTCGAGGGCCATGCGACCCTTGGTCGCCTGCTTGCGCTCGCCAGCCTTGGGACACAGACAGCGCACAGGCTGCACAGCGCACCTCGCAGACGGCCACTGACACAGTCCAGCGCTCGGGCGGGATGTTGAGGCCCTCGGTGGTCAGCCGCGCTGTCTGTATGCACCTGCAGTGGCAGGCAAGGTCCTGATTTGCACGGCAGCCCTTCACGGCAAGGCGGGGGGGCAAGATGTGAGGAGTGAGAGGAAATATGTGAGTGTGGCCGCCAGTGCTCAGCAGGGCCCGCTGCAGCACGGTTTCAGCACACCCCGTGCGAGCGTGGCACACCTGTAGAACGGCGAGATGAAGACCTGCTGGATGTTATACGGCTTCAGCTTGTCCGCGACCACGCGCGCCTGCAGGCAGGCAAGGCGCTCAGCGGCGCCAGCGCCCCCGAGTGTTCAGCACTTGGGGCGAGCGGCGATGGCAGCCCCGAGGCGCGCGGCCGCTGCCGCACCTGCTCCTCGCCCTTCTCCGTCAGCGGCGGGTCGAACGGCCGCGCAGCGGTCTTTACCCAGTCCGGGTCTATCTGCGATAACAAGCACAGCGTCGGCGCTAGAGTGCGTGTGCGGTCCGCGTGCGCTTCCGCGACGGCAGGAGGCGCTGCCCACCTCGTCCGCGCGCTGGCCGTGGCGCATCACCACAAGGTACTGCCGCTTCCGGCCTCCCCCGCCGTCGTCGCCGTCGTCGGGCGGCTGTGGGTGCATTTTGGCGACCTCCTCCTGGACACGCAGCTGCTCCAGTTGGTCGCTGATGCTCTGGCTGCCTGGAGCGGGCGGCGCGTCGGCCAATGCTGCCTCCCTGCAGCGCCGCACCGGTCAGTGTGCAGTGGAGGCACGTAAAGGAAGGGCAGCACTAGCCAGCGGTGCGAAAGACAACACGTGAAAGCAACAAAGCCGATAGCGCCCCAAAGAAGGGCAGTAACGGCCACAGGAACTCCGCACAGCACTCATCGCACAAACAAAGCCATTCGGACGGCGCTGCTGTCAGTGCACACGTCTCACGCTCAGCACCATGCTCAGCACCACCAAGGGCACAAGGTCGCGTTTGCGCCTTTGTACATGCAGGCTCCGCGAGGAGCTCACCCGCTGCCCGTCGCCGCGGGCATGACGACAGCCGCGTAGGCGGTCAGGCGGCAGCCGAGCCTGATGTGACGGCACGCCCCGGCGCGCAGTCCGTGCGGGAACGCAGCACCCCGGCAGCCAGGCAGCGGCGTGGCCCGTGGCGCAGGCCTGAACATCACTCCAGCACACAGCGCTCGCCGGATGCTGATTCCACCCGATTCCAGAGATGAGCAGCTGGTGGCGGGAAGGTTTCCGTCTCAGCCTGGCCTGCTGTCTACAGGGCTTGGCTGCCCCTCCCGCCCGGCCCGCCCGCGCACAAAACTTGTCAGCTGAGCCCCCATTTGATGCTGTCGCACGTGCAGACCACTGCGCCGCTCGCCTTTGAAGTCGGGGCCAATGCACACAGACGCGTCCCCCTGAGCGGCCCGGTGCTCCCCAGGTCGCAGCTGCAGCAGCGCAAAGCGGCGCTCTTTGGCCTGTCCAGCGGCCAGGCCGCGCGGTCCGTGGCGATCATGGCTATGGCTCCCCTGCTGGCGGAAGACGCCCCCGAGCAGAGCTCTGGGGCGGCGGGGGAGTATGCCAAGCTCCAGGTGCGTGGCGCACATTCATATGTTGTGCTCCAGCTGTGCAACGAGGCCCAGAAGGCTGGACCGTCCCGGCATTGCGCGCGGCAGCTGGACGAGGACACCGAGGGCGAGGTTATCTACGTCGCGGACAGCTTCAACGCGGAGTCGGGCGTGCTGCTCACCGACAAGCTGCGGATAGGCAAGGAGATTGCCGGCGGCGCACAGGTCAGCACTCGCGCATAGAAGCGATGTACTGCGCGACTGCGCACGCCCCGCCCGCCAAGCCCGCTCGAACGCGCGAGCTCTGACGGCCTGCTGCTGGGGCTCAGGGGGTCATCTTCGCGCTGAACACGCCTGACGGCGGCGAGACAAAGAAACTGCTGAAGGTGCGGCGCGCGGTCGCCCGCTCCGCGGCTCCAAGCAACAATGCTGGGTGCCTCCTTACCCCAACAGCTGCAAGGGCTCACAGGAGGCCGTACGCTCGCTCGCAGGTGCTGAAGATGAAGTCTGTGACTCAGGCTATGGGCGCAGAAGTGGGTGTGCCCCGCACTGCCCCTGCCCCTGCCCCCCCCCCTTGCTGAAGTGTTTTCCTGCACACAGTGCGCTGCGAGGCTGAAGGAAGGCGTGCGTGAGTGGACACAACGTGAGCGGGCTGACTGGGTGGCTGTACTTGCAGGCCTGAAGCGAGAGTGGCTGATCGGCGTCCGGCTGAACAAGCTGCGGGGGCCCGACGGCGAGCTGGAGGGTGCGCCCCACCAGCTCAGCGCACAGCCCGCACGGCCCGGCGCAGCGCCAGGCGTGGGGCGGCGGGCGGCGCTGACGGGGCTGTCGGGGGCAGGCTTCATGGGCACGGGCGCGGCGCTGATGCGCCGCGACGGCGGCGTTGAGGGGTTGGTCCTGGAGAAGGTTAATGGCCTGCCGCTTGACAAGCGGTGCGCGCCCGCCGCGCTGCCGCGCGCGCCGCCAGGGGCTGTCGCAGCGCGGGCAGGCCTGCGGCTGGCGGCGAGGAGGGCGCCCACTGGCCGGTGCTGCTCGCGCAGGCTCTGGAAGGACGAGCAGTGGGCCGACGCGATGTATACGCTCTCGCTCTTGAAGCAGGCGTGCAAAACAAGCGCAAGCAATGCCATGATGTTGTGCGACTGAGCGTGCTGTCGCTGCTGTAGCTGGTCAGCTATGCTGTTTCAACTCACTGGCGCTTGCTCTGCAGGTATTCTCATCGCTGGACCGCGCTTACCTGGCGCTGGGGTATGTGCACCGGGTGAGCCCCAGCTCTGCGGTCACTCGCTGCTGCTTGCGCACGTCCCGCAATGACAGCGACTCCTTGCTAGGTAGTGTTGCGACGTACCATGGCTGCGCAGGACATGCGGATCTCCAACATCATGGAGCACCGCGGCGATATGCCATACGTGCCAAAGGGCTACAAGGATGGCGACAAGAAGAAGAAGAAAAAGGAGAAGAAGAACGAGAGGCCCGTCATGCTGCTCCGCGGTGCGCCGCCTAGGCCGCGACGGAACGGACTTGCATGTGTCGCTGCGGGCGCGGCGCGCGAGCGCCCGCGCGCGCGGCAGGCGACAGCCGGCCCAAGGAGCTCGTGTTTAAGATCATCGACAACGGCCACGCGCGCCTGCTGGGCGCCAGCCACAAGCTGCCCAAGGCCGCGATGATCGAGATGATCTACCGGCGGTGCGCACCTCGCCCGCATCAGTTGCTTGCGCACGCGTAACCCTGTCGAGCCCGCGGGCACCGGCGCCGCACTGCAAGCTCGAACCTGTGCCTGCCTCATTGGCTCAGTCTCATGGGCGATGTGCAGGGTGTACTAACCAGGTCGCAATCAATAGTGGTCATACCCTGGTGCCCTATGCAGGTTCTTCAAGGGCAAGGGCGACGTGTGGCGCCTGCTCCAGGACCTGTCCGACGCCATCGACGGGCGCACCTGGCCGGCAGAGGCGGAGGCCGACGTGCGCTCCCCTCATGCGTGATGGACAGTCGCGTGTTATCATGCTCCGCTGGGTATGTCTCGGCGTACACGCAAAGCCAGCGCGCGCCCCGGTGTCGGCATGCGGGACCGCCAAGGAAGCGGGAGGATACAGAAGGGTGCGTTCCATGGCAGCAGGACCACCACACCGTGGACTTTGACGGGCTGGAAAAGAGGTTTGCAAAAGAGGTTTGCCTGAGCCAGGGTTGCGGGGTTTGCAGGTGGACCTGATCCTGGCGCTCACGCGCAACGTGACCGGGATCAAGCTCAACGCCTTCTTCGCGCCCATCACCGAGGAGGGCTCGCAGCAGGCGCCGCCGCGCCAGCAGGGCTTCCTGTGGCAGCGCGCCGACGGCTTCGGGCACGTGCTGCGGCGCTGGATCATTCGGTGCGCGCTGCGCGCGGCCGCCCCGCGCCGCGCCGCGCATGCGGCCATGCACAGGCGGGTGTGCATGTGAGACTTTCAGGCCAGCTGTCCAGCTTCTGTTCCTGTATAGTAGGCGCGGTGGACCAAGCTCGCCCCGCCTGTGCGCCTGGTTCATGACCAGGCATGCAGGGTTGTGCGCGCCTTCCCCTGCCGGCAAGCAGCGGACACACACCGAGACAAGGACTGCTCGCTATTTTCTTTCTCTCTTCGTGCGCTCTGGCGCTGAGCGCGCGCGGCGGCGGTGGCGCAGGGCGCGCGCGTACCTGTTCCCGCACCAGACGCAGTACACGGCGCGCCAGGCGCTGGACTTCCTGGAGGCGCAGCGGCCGGTGATCAAGGAGAAGGTGGCCGAGCGGCGCAAGCGGCACCGCGCGTCCTACCACGGCGGCGGCCGCACGCTGTAAGGCCGCGCTCTGCTCGGCGAGGCGCGGCGGCCGGCGATCAAGTAGGAGGTGGAGGAGCGGCGTGAGTGCGACTGCGTGTCCCACCACGGCGGCGGCCGCACGCTGTAGCGCCGCGCTGTAGGGGCGCGCCGGCCGCACGCTGCTCCCCGCTCGGCGACGCGCAGCGGCCGGCGAGCGAGGACGCCACCGCGCGTCCTGTCATCGGGGCAGCCGGGACGCTGTAGGGCGCCGCGTTGCTCGCAGCGGCGCAGCAGCCGCGACCAAGGAGAGTGTGGAGGAGCGGCGCGAGTGCCACCGCGCGTCCTACCAGGGGGGAGGCCACACGCTGTAGCCGCGCTCCGCGAAGCGCGTGTGCGCCAGATATGACAGGCAGGACTTGCTGCGGCAGTGGCGGCGCGCTGTCGCCAGGTGCCTGCTCAGACAGGCGCACGCGCGCCAGACGTGTGCGTGAAGGGGGTGCGCTGTAAGGGTCGATGCTTTGGGGGCAGCAGCTGAGTAGACGGGATGGGTTGTGTCATGCTCTGCCTTGACCGCAGGTTTTGCTGTGAACACCTGCATGAACACCGTTTGGATGACTTTGTGAGGTAATGCAAGGGGCTGCAATTGGGAAGGGTGCACTTAATTCGTGTCCTTTTGCTGAGAGGCGGAACAAGCTGGATAATCAGGCGTCGGCCTGGAGCGCAAGTGGGCGGCATGACCAATCTGTGTTTGAACCCCTTGGCCGCACCGCGTGCTGCCGAGCTGAGCCTCGCGCCGTGTGTAATGCAGCAGACGCGGCAGCTGCCGCCAGGCCGTCCAGGCGCTGCGCTGCCCTGGGCCTGCCAGGCACCTGTTGATCATCAACAATCACCTGTGAAATGCGTCATGTGTAGCATGTCATAATGAGCCTAGCCAATAGCGATGACATCACAGCATCGCATCCCACTCGGGCGCGGCCAGGTCCAGCGCCAGCAGCTGGTACAGGCAGTGCGCGACCGCGTCGCTGTCGCCGCGCCGCTGGTGGCACGTGACGGCAGCGCGCACCAGCGCCGCCCAGACCAGGTGCGCCGGCCAGTCCTGCGGCCAGGTGCATAAAGTCCTCGCGTTCAGACGTTACAAGATACGCTCCTCAAGCACTTCCACAAGGGACATGCGAGGCGGTGCGCGTTGCGGATGCACCTGGTGACGCGTGAGCAGGGTCGCAGGGGCAGAGCGCGGAGCCAGCTCACATGCAGGCTACCAGGATGGGTCACTGTGAGTATGATTGGCAGTGCCCGACCTGCGCATGCTGGGCGCTGTCGCCGGGTAGCGCGCCCGCAAGGCAGCTCAGCCGCACCGCACCCCCGCCGTCTGCGGCAGGCACGCGCACCGTGTCACGATGTCTGTCAGCGCATGTGCAGACAGACAGGACTGCGCCCTCGTGGGAGCCCGGCGCCGGACCTGTGTGATCCGCCAGCGTCTCGGCGGGGACCTGGGTCTCCCACCGAAAGGGCTGCGCCGCGTCGCCTGCCAAGCGCGCACGCACGCCTGTCAGAGGTGCTGCACACCCACATGGCTTCCGTGGCGGCGGTGCGACGGTGGCGGCGGTGCGACGGTGCTGCAAGCTCTTGCAGAGGACTGACAGGCAATGGGCGTGGCTCGAAGCGTTGCGCACCGGCGCCCAGGCCGTGCCCGGGCGGCGCCGGCAGCAGCGGCACGCCCAGCCGCGCCGCGACGCAGCTCGCGAGCACCGCCAGCGGCGCAGCCACGCCCTTCTTGCTCTGCAGCACATCGCGCAGCAGCAGCGGGCCCAGCCCCGTGTACACCCACTCCACCGGCTCCTCCTTGAAGCCGCACGCACTTGCCAGGCCCTGCCGGGCGCCGCCCGCCGTCAGGCCCAACCAGCGCGCGCCGAGCCCCTGGCGCGCGCGCCGTGCAAGTCGCTCGCACGCCCCGCCCGGTCACGGGCAACGCCCCGACGGCGAAGTTCTGCGGCTGTCCTGCGCCAGGCACGCTGCCCGAGGCGCGCGGGCGAACTGTGCTGGCCTGCCTAACTCCCTGCGGCCTGCCGCATAGCACCGTTGAGGCCGCAGCGGAGGCGGGCGCCTGCCCACCTCGTGCAGGTGCGCCAGCTGCGCCGCCAGCGCGCCGCCGCTCGCCGCGCGCTCCTGGAACAGCCCGGCCGGCGCGGCCGCCTCCACCCGCGCCGCTATACCGTCCAGCACAGCCTGCACCGGGCCCGCCTCCTGCTCCCACGCCGCGCCCCGGCCCGAGCCGCCGCCCGTCGCCGCTTCCGGCTCGGCGTGCACATGGGCTGCATCGCGCGGCTCGCCATCGCCCGAGCGTGTGCTGCCATCGCCGCTGCAGGCCGCCAGGTCATCCAGGCTGTCGGCCGAGGCCTGCACCAGGAGGGGCAGGGCGAGCGCGGCCTCCTCGACGGCCGCGCACGTGGCCTGCGGCGCCCGCGGCGCCGCGCGGCCGGCCAGGCGCAGCTGCAGATCGCGCCAGGTGCCCAGCGCCTGCGCGCGGGCAGCCCCGCTCGGCGGGACGACGAGTCCATGGGCAAGTGCTGACCCCCCTGCAGGCGCCAGGGGCGAAGCGCATACGATACGTGACGCGTGAGCCTAGGTGCATATGAAGGGCGTCTTAATGACGCTTTGCCGTAGGTGGACGGCCGGGAGTGCTGTGGCGCATGAGCGGGCGAGCGCGGGCGGCCTGCCTGCCGTGCCGGCTCCTCGCAGCCGGTAAGGACGCGCAGCTGCCGCTCCACCCGGGCCGGCGACAGAGGCGCCCCTGCCGAGACCGGCTGCATAACTTATTATATACATGTGTGCATGTCTGCAAAAAGGTCAGGAACTACAATTTTGCAGACTCACCAAGGCCAGCAACAGTGTCTGCGGAGTGAGCATCCGGCCAGGTCGAGCAGTAGCCCGCCAAGCCACCAAATGGTAGGCGCTCGGCGTGGAACCTCTGCACCAGGCGCATCAGCGCAAGTGGACTTGAGCTAGCCATCACAGCAGAGGCAGCGAGCCTGCTGGGAAGCCTTTCAGCGCCACGGAGCACTCCTAAGCAAGATAGCAGAGCATGGACAGCAGGGAGATCTTTTTATGGAACGCAGAGTGTGTCTATATGTGTCTAATTGCGATTGGCTTGCAAGGGCGATCACGGGACGTGGGAGCGTAACTGCGATTGCCTGCCTAGCATAGCAGAACCCTGGCAAAAACCTGTGTTCAAATTCAATAGTGCAAGCTGCTGTGCGGAGCGCTCACAGCAAGATAGCCAACAGGCAAGGGACAAGCGCGTCCAGCGCTGAATAAAGCGAATAAGCCAGCAAGCCCAGCCGTAACCTGAGACAACACTGCTGTGCGTGTGATGGTGAGCACGCGTAGCCGCGGTGCGCAGGGCGGGCGTGGCAGGCGCTCTTCAACCGTAAAGGCCTCAGAGAACCTTCCGCCGGGCACGGATGCAGGCAGCAAGCGGCGCGCTAGCAAGGCGCTGGCGCCGCCTTGCAAGCGCCGCTGCGCAGCTGTGCTCGCAGACAGCGCAGCACCGGCATCTGCAAACATGCCCGCACGGCAGCAGGGGCAGGAGCCGCGAGCGTTTAGCCCGCACGTGCCAGCATGCCAAGCGGCGAGCCCGGCTGACATGGTTGCAGCCACAGGCGGAGCAGCGCCTGCTTCCCCAGCCCCTGGTGCGCCCGCCGCGCCGACAACAGGTGTCCTGCTTGATACAGCCTCCAAGGTCAAGCGGGTGTCGCGCTCAGTGCATGTCCATGCACTGCGCTATGAGGCAGGGCTCCTCAAGTGAAGCTGTGGGCGCGCCTGCTGCAGGGTGTGATCTGGACTGGTTTGACCCGCGAGACGAGCACAAGGTGCGCCCTGCCACGACCTGCGCAGTGTCTTGTGCGCATGCCTCGTGATGCTACGGGTGGTGTTGCTCCGTCCCCGCCCAACACCTTTGGGGAGGGGCTTTGGGGAAGGACTGTCCCGTACAGGCGTTGATAATGGTCCGCGCTGATGCCTGGTCGTGTGCGAGCCACAACATTGCCCCCTTTGTGTGCCTCCTTGGCGAGCGGTTTGTTGCTGTAGTGTTCCAGCCCGTGCGAGACACCCTGCTGCGCCCTGCCTGCTTGCCACGCCGTCGGCTCACGCCAGCCGGGGCGGCGCCAGGTGCGCGCGGCCAAGGCCGCGCTGCACGTGTCCAACCCGCCGCGCGGCGCGCCGCCGCTGTGCCGCGAGGCGCAGCTGGCGGAGCTGGAGGCCGCGCTGACCGCAGCCGCCGCGGAGGGCCGCGGCGGTGCGCTCTACCTCAGCGGCCTGCCCGGCACGGGCGCGCCCCCGGGCAGGAACGCGCGCGGTCGATCCACGCAGTTCCCCAGATGGCCGTCGGGGGTCTTCAGTCTGTGCCTCCCCCCCTTGACGCACCATTGTGTTTATGGGACACTGCGGCAGGTGCGCTGGCATGAAAGGGACATAGCTGTGTCGGGGACTGAGCATGCCTCCTGTGTACCGGTGGAGCACACCTGCCGGAAGTCGTTGTCCCCGGATCAGCAAGGGCGTGCGGCCGGCCCCCGATCAGCACGGGCACGCGGCCGGCCGGGAGCGCTTGCGGCTCTCACGGGGGCGGCGTGCGCGGCAGGCAAGTCGCTGACGGTGCACGAGGCGCTGCGGCGCACGGCGCGCGCCGAGCGAGCGGCCGGCCGGCCGGCGCCGCGCCTGGTGTCCATCAACTGCATGACGCTCGCGCAGCCGGCTGACGTGTACGCGCGCATCGCCGCTGGCCTGGCCGCGCCGCCCGGCACCGCCGACGAGCCCATCACCTATCCAGGCGCGGCCGCGAGCACGCCTGCACCATCTGGCTGCGCTGCTCAGGGTCAGGGTGAGTCACGGCAGCATCCATGTCATTGGACATTGCTTGTGCTGTCTGCCATTATCACGCTTCTGGTAAATTACGGCGTATGCACATCATTACACATTGCCTGTGCTGTCTCTCATCATCACAATGGCAAGTAGCAAGGTGTGCCTTTCAAGCAGAGACGTGAGCGCACGCAACGGCGTCGGCTGGGACAGAGGGCGTCACCTCTGACCCCTGTAGAACCCGCAGGCGCGTCGGGCGCGGGCGCGGGCGCGGCCGCCGCCGCAACGGCCCTGGCCGCGCTGAAGGATGCCGTGCAGGCCGCGGGCCGGACGCCCAAGGGCAGGGCGGCACAGCGGCCGAGCGCCGGCCGCGCGCCGCGCGCGCGCGCGGGCCCGCCGCGCGGCCCGGTGGTGGTGGTGCTGGACGAGATGGACCAGCTGCTGGCGGGCGACCAGGCCGTGCTCACTGAGCTCTTCCTGCTGCCCAAGGTGCCCCTCCTGCCGCCCTCAGGGAGCCCCTTGTGCTGCCCACAAGGAGGGCCCTCGCGTGGCCCACGTGCTGCCCACAAGGAGCAGCCTCATGTTTCCCAATGTGCCGCCCACAGGGAGCGCCCTCATATGCCCCATATGCTTCCATCACGCCGCCACAGGCCGCACAGCAGCCGCGAAGCAGGACACGCGCTGTCCGCGAGCGCGCTGTCCGCGAGCGCGCTGGTCGCCTCCTCGCCCCAGCAGCCTGGCTGTCGAGCGATGCGCGGCCGAGAGGCGGCGGCCTAGGGTAGGGCCTCTGATCCTAACCCTGAGCACGCGCGCGCGCCATGCGGCAGCTGCCGGGCGCGCGGCTCGTGCTGGCGGGCGTGGCCAACGCGCTGGACCTGACCGAGCGCGCGCTGCCGGCGCTGGCCGGCCTGGGCGCGCGCCCGGCGCTGCTGCCCTTCCCGGCGTACGACGCCGGGCAGCTGCAGGCGCTGCTCGGCCAGCGGCTTAGCCGCCTGCCCGGGCCCGTGTACGCGCCGCAGGCGCTGCGCCTGTGCGCCAAGAAGGCGCGCCCTCGCCCGCCCCGTCGCCTGGACAGACGGCAGGAACATGCGTGGTTGGCAGAAGCTCACGACGTGGCGCATTGGCATGCGCATGGTCCCGCCAGGTCGGCCGTCAGTGCACTACACGAAGGCAGCAGATGGGGCGGGGCTGATGAGGCGGGGCTGATGAGGCGCTGCAGCGCCATTGCATGCGAGCTCCCGCGCCGGGCGTCTGGGGACCGCGGGGACGGGAGGCTGCCGCGGAGCGTGGGCGCCCGCGCGGCGCGCGCTGACCGCGCTCAGCCGCGCGGTGCAGGTGGCGGCGCGCAGCGGCGACATGCGTGCTGCGCTGGAGGCCTGCAGCGCCGCGCTCGGCGAGCTCGTACGCGCCGCGGCGGCGCCGCCCGAGGCGGCGCGGCCGGACGCGGCGCCGCTGGCGGCGGTGCCGGAGGCGGCCGAGGCGGTGCCGGCGCCGGTGGACGCGCCGGGCGGCGACGCGGCCGCGCCCGCCCGCCGGCTGGTCAGCCTCGGCGACATGGCCGCCGCGCTCGCCGCCGCCCAAGGCGGCGCGTGCCCTCAGCTGGGGTAGTATTAGGCCTGCCCTCGGCCGCGGTTCATGTGGATGTGCAGTCGTGGAACGATTATGTCACGTGGCTGGTGCTTCCTAGAGTGGGTGCGAGCTGGCATCGGGGCATGCACCTCGGCAGTAGAGCCCTGTAATCGGCCGCCAAGCCGACACAAATTGCACAACAGTCAAAGGGTCCGTTTGGGCTGGCTCGTCGGTGTCACTGCAGGATGGCCACGAGGGTGTCACTGCAGGATGTCCACGAGGCAGTCGGGGGGGCCCCGCGCGCACGCCGAGCGGCGGGTGGAGCCGGCGCGCAGGCGCGGGCGAGAGCGCGGCGGCCGTGCTCGCCATCCGCGGGCTGCCCCAGCAGCAGCAGCTGCTGCTGTGCGCGGCCATGCGCGCGCTGGGCGCGCCGGCCGGCTGCGACACGCCGGCCGCCTGCACGCCCTGTGCCTCGCCCTGCCCTGCCCAGGTGCTGCTCAAGCGCCAAGCGTGTGCAAGCCCTGCTACCCTTGACTGTGCTAGGGTTTGAAAGCTGCTTTTCTCTCATGCTGCATGTCTAGCCCTCGCCATCAGTGTGCTGCAGTTTAGAGGGACATGCGCGGGGCTCAACGCGCCAGACGCGCCGGGCCCATTCGCTCCGACGCTTAGCGCAGCGTTGCCGCACCGGCAGGGTCGGAGGCTGTCGCTGGGCGGGTCGCCCGCGCCCGCGTCCGCGCGGCGCCTGTCGGCCGGCGGGCCCGGGCGGCGCCTGTCCGCCGCCGGCGCGTGCCGCACGCCGCGGCCGGGCTCGGCGGCGCGCGCGCGCGACTGCCTGCTGGCCGACCTCGGCGATGCGTACCGCGCGCTGTGCCAGCAGGTGGTGGCCGGTTCCGCCGCCCGCGCGCCCATGCCCCATGCTCCTTGCACAGGCTGCGCCAACAGTCCCGCAGCTGCGCGCGCCCAACAGCATGGAAGCGTTCCGGCTCGCGTGCGCGTATCCGCCGCCTGTGCATCGCTGTGGCGCCCTTTCACATAAATCTGGAGCGCGCGCTTTATGAGCGTGTCAGCTCCATACGCATGGCGACCGGGGTCGCAGCACCCAAAGCGTCCTCTCTGGCCGTGCTGCTCTATCACAGCGCCTACGCAACTGCGTGCTGGCTCCTTGCTGCTGGGGGGCGCCCGTACTCGCGCGGCTTGCTCCATGCTCGCCGTCCGCAGTCCGAGCCTGAGCAGCTTGTTTAGAACCAGCCGGGCTGCTGAGCTAGGCATGTAGCGCCGCACTGCCCAGCCCAGCCCCGCCCGGGCGCCTGGGCGGGGAGCTGCCGCCCGGCCATGACCCGCGCGGCGCTGGGGCCGCAGGTGGGCTTCGGGCCGCTGGGCGACACCGACCTCTATGCGGCCTGCTCCACGCTGGCCGACCATGGGCTGCTGGGCCTGGGGCCCGGCCGCGAGGAGCGCCTGCGCCGCGTCACGCTGCGCGCCGTGCCCGCCGATGTGCTGCTCGCGCTGCAGGGCGCGCCCCTGTTCAGCAAGGTGCTGGGCGCCGCGTGACGCCGTGCCCCGCAGACCGGCGGCGCGCCGCGCAGCCTGCAGCGGCGGCCGGCTCTGGGTCGTGGCGGGCGCCGAGCGAGCGCGGCGCGACGCGCACGCCGAGGCGCTGCTCGCGCTGTCAGGGCGCGCGGATGTTTGGCAAGGCGCCGCGTTTGCTACATAAGCACGGCCTTTTCAGGGGTTGCCGTGCTGGAATAGGTAACACGAACTGCCACTAAAGCCCGTGGTGACGCGTGTGAGCTGCTGCTGGCACCAACACAAGCTGGGGGAGGCTGCTGCGGGGCTCGAGCTCACATGCCCAGCTAGCGAGCCCGGGCTCGGCGCGCATAAGCCGCAGCCCATCAATGCATGCAGGGGTGCCGCATGACGGACACTGAATCTGGGCAGCACAGTGCACGCTGCCAATGTCGACCGTGAACAAGCTGACAAGAGCACTAGGTGCCTACCAGGTGCACGAACTGACCCTTTGTCCTGTGTACAGCCTTGCAGCCTGAAGGCAGTGCTAGGCATATGGCGCACATGCGTCAGTGCAACGTAATGCTAGCTCGCATGGTCGTTGCATCACATTCAGCCTTGCCGCATGGCATGGCGGAGTGTTCGTTAGGCAAGCTGTTCTGACAGGTGCTGTCGCTATGATATCTAGCAATCAAGCACCAGCACCGCGGGCAAACACCCGCTGGCAAATCAATTCCAAGCAAAACCCATCCACCAGCTCTGATATGTCGCAGCCTCCGCATGCGCACGTGCACCAGCACTGACATGGGGCGGAGCATGTCCATGTGCATGCCAGACACATGGCTGGCAGGGCGAGGATGGCCCCATGGCCCATCCAGGCCAGGCTGACGTGCCTGAGCCCAGCGGTCACACTGGCGCCCATGCCCGTCCCCAGCACGGCCGCCGGCACGCGCGCACAGCGCTCCGGCAGCGCGCGCGCGCCGCGGCCGTCAGATCTGCAGTGCGGCCGCGATGGGCGCCGCAAGGCTGATGATCTGAAACGGCGCCTGGCCGCCCACGGCGGCCACCGTGCGCGGGCACGAGTCGGTGATCCAGAAGTGCGTGAACGCGCCCGGCGTGCCGTTGGCCTGGATGAAGCGCGTGTAGGACGCGCGCGGGAACACGCCGTGCGTCACATACGCGCTCACCGCCACTGCGCCCTGCCGGCGGGCGGCCGCGTGTGCGATGTCAGGCCGGGTGCGGCCAACAGGCGATGCATGGTTCCGCTGCAAGTGCGTGCAGAGGGCACGCACCGGTCAACCCGCTGACCCTTGCACAGCCCCACGCTCATTGACACGTCACACACAACTCCTAGATCACACGAACGACTCTGTTGCGATCAGAGGGCCGTCCATGCACCCAGGATCACAACCGCGTCCGCATGAGGAGCGGGCCCTGCCAGCTGCTGGGCAGTCGCTGTCATGGTCTCCTGTGTTTTTCGCATCGGCTGGCAGTGCATGCGCCCACCATGCATGACTTCACCCCGGCCGCGCGGGCGCGAGCGCGGCACCTGCGTGGTGAGCAGGCGCTGGCACTCGATGAGCGTGCCGCCGGACTGGACCAGGTCATCCACGATGACGACGTGCCGGCCCTTGGCCACGCCCTCCTTCAGGCGCACGATGCGCTTGTCGCCGTCGCGCACCTTGGTGCAGATCACCTGCGCGCGCGCGCCCTTCGCATACCCTACCGCTGTCCTGCCCTACATGCGGCCTCGGGCAGGCGCACCGCGCTGCCCGAGGGCCCGGCACGGTGGCCTGGGGGCGCATTTTGTCTCGCCCGACGACCCGGCGCGCCGCCGGCGGCGCCGCCGGTGTGACTCGCAGTGCCGGGAGCGGCGGAGGCGCTGCAAGCTGCAGGATGATTGTGGTTGGCTGTTACCGAGCTGGGACCAAAGGCACATGACCCCTAAATTCCAGGGCAGGGCTGAGCATCTATCGGCCCGGAGGGCAGCAGAGCCCGCCGGCACCGCCCAGGCTCGACAGCGGAGCGGCGCGCCCAGGGCGCCAGGCATGCCATGCAGGACCACAGGCGGCTGCCTGCGTCCGCGCCGCTCCGCAGCGCTCGCAGCCGGGACGCGCCTCCGGGTAGTCGCCGAACTGGTAGTGGAAGCGCTTCCAGGCGCCCTCGTCGGGGTATGCGATGGTGACGTTGCCGGCGTCCGGCAGCCGCTGCAGCCGCTCGCGCACGAGCGGGATGCCGCTCTCGAACAGCGGCAGCACCGTGTCGCCAAAGTAGAAGCGCTCCTGCGCGCCGCGCCGCACGTGAGGCGCCCGCGTGGGTGCCCGCCTTGCGGCCGCGCCGGCGGCAGCGCTCCGCAGCAGCCGCATGCTCACGCAGCCGGTCTGAGCGCGGCCTGCATGTCTGCAACACGCTCATGCTCCGCGCCGATCCGGCCTGCCAGGAGCCAATGCTCTGTTAGTATGAGCGCCATGTGTGAGCGCACAGTCGTTGGTCTGCACGCCTGCAACGGGCCGCCCCGCGCGCGCGCCAGCGCGCGCGTCGGGTCTGGGGCGCCGCGCGCCTGCAGCGCGTGGATGTCAAAGATGACGACGCTGGTAGGCCCGCCGCGCGAGAGCGGGATGCTGGACAGGATGCGCGCCAGCGTAACCGCCGTCGCGACGTCGCCCTCCGCCTCCACCTGCGCCGCGGCGCGGCGCCTCGGCCGCAGCGCACGTGCGGCACGCTCAAGCCCCCGTCACATATTCTGGCCGAAGCGCAAAGCGCCGATGCGCAGCCGGGTTTCTGAGCCGCCCGCTGCGCCCTCAGGAGCGTCACTCACGCAGCCGCTGGCGTCAGCTAGTCGCAGCCAAGCTGCGCAGGCTGCGCGCAGCGTCGCAGCGGCTCCCGTGCGGCGACCACAAGCGGCGGCAGCGGGGCAACCTCAGGGCTGCCACCCCAGAGGCCCGGGCCGCGCGCGCGCCCGCTCGGCGGTGCCGGTGGGGAAGTACGGCAGCACGAGCGTGAAGGAGCCGACGAACATGCGCGGCAGCTGGTAGATGACCGACAGCTGCTCGAAGATGGAGCCCGCGTCCTGGAAGGACGCCAGGAACGCGACGTGCCGGTTGCGGATGCGCGTCGCGTCCTTGACAAACACATTGGGGAAGCCGTCCGCGAACTTCCTGCGCGCGCGTGGGGCGCAGTGCGTGCGCAGGTGCGCAGGTGCGCGGGTGCGATACACGGCCGGCGGCGGCTGGCGTCTCGGTGCGGCGAATCACTAGCTTCCGCACCGGCTGATTCTCTCAGCCCCGCGCAACGCAGCAGGGGGGGGTGGGGTGGGGTGGGCGGGCGCGCACGCCCACTTGATCTCGCCCAGCTCCACCTTGCAGCGGCTGGCCTCGCAGACCTTCCGCGCCAGCGCCTCCGTCTCCGGGTAGTGGAACAGCAGGCAGTCCTTCTGCAGGTACTGCGGGGTGGCCTGCAGGTCCACGTTGGGCCCCTGGATGCGGATGTCGTCGCGCGAGAAGGTCACGCGCACCGGCGCGCCGAGCGCGGTCTTCGCTGTCAACTCTGTGGCCATCCAGGCGCGCGCCGGGTGCGCGGGGCGCTGCACCAGCCTGCTCTGCAGCGCGGGCGGGCTCGGTGCCAGGGGGGTGCCGGGGGCGATGCCGGCATGCATCAAGGCGGCCGCGGCTTGCGGGTGCAGCCCATCTGGCGCCCTGTCGCTCGGTGGGTCGGCTGCGGGAGGGGGTGTTGTTGAACCGAGCTTTAGTGTGTTGAGCCCAAGCAGGCGAATTAATTTCAGTGCGCACAGTTTATTTCAGTGCGCATGCCTCACTACGCAGACTTGCGCTCCCCCAGTCGGGTCCATACGAAGCATATATATAGATCAATTTTGCCGGCCGGCAACTGGCTGCGTAGCGCGTGCCGGTTCTGGGGACGCGTTAGCGCAGGCCCCGGAGGGCTCTCTTTGGCGGGCGGTTGAGCTGTCTGAGTGCGACTACGCGGTTGCTTGCACGTCAACAGCTGGGCGTGGACTATCCACCGTTGCCTGTCAGACCTCAGGCAGCCCTGGCGTGTGGACCGTCACCGTCTGCCTTTGCTTTCAAGTGACACTGTTCTCCGGCTCCACACTGCTCGTGAACAGCACTGCTGGGCGGCGTTTAAGGTCTGCACATGTACCTGCGCTTCCAAGCGGGCCAGCCTTGCAAAGTACTTGCGGTGGTTTACATCGCCTGACACGATACGTACAACGCATCTTAATAAGATGATCTTATACTTGCGCCTGGGACTGACGCAGGTGTGTAAATTATGGGCGTCCACCCGGCGCAAGCGGTAGTGCGCTGCAAGGAACATGGTCAGGCAAGGCAAACCACCGCAGATACCTGCAAGAGCTTGAAATTCAGGAAGTCGCAGGTATGCGGGCAACTATCATACAGCGCTTACCATTGCTGCTCGCAAGCGATGTGCAGCAGCACAACATCGTGTGGGACCACGGCCATACAATCAAGGTGTAAAGGTCTTGCGTTAACGCAAGACACCATTGGATCCGCCCATGTCAACAGCCAAATAGGCTGCCTCCGCAGGCAACCCTATGCATATTTAAATCGATTCAAATTCCATATTGCTGGCTTGGCCGTGCGCTGCAGCGAACGCCCAGGCAAACGAGACAACCTGTGAGCTCATTATGTGCGCGTGCGGCGGGCCGCGCTTCTGGAACTCGATCACGTGGACGTCGGCCTGCCTCTGCGACGCACATGCTGCCCAGGGTCGCGCGGCTCGCGCTGCGTGGGTGGCTTGTGGCCTGCAGAAAGGTGACGCATGGACTTGGCCAAAAGATGAGCCTTTTGGTCAGGTCCTTCCACACCTCTGTCAGCTTGATTTTGAACACACGTCGCCACCTGGTCCGGGCGGTCGTTGGCGGTCTGCCCGCGCAGCAGCTCGGCCTGCATGCTCTGTTGCCGGGGCCGAGCTGATGCCTGGGCAGACCGCCGGCGACCGCCCGCACCTGGTGGCGCGCATGTTCCAGATGAAGCTCACGGAGGTGGCGAAGGACCTGGTCGATAGGCACTATCTGGCCGAGTCCAGGTGACATCGTTTCTGCAGGCCACAAGTCATCATACGCAGCGCGGGCCGCGCGGCCCTGGGCGGCATGGGCGCCGCCGCGGCAGGCGGGCGTGCATGTGATCAAGTTCCAGTGAAGCGCGGCAGGTCGCACGTGCGCATAAATAGCTCACAGGCTCTGTGAGCCCACCACGAGGTTGTTTCAGGATGCGAGTTAGTCCTGAATGTTTGAGACTTAGACACACTGTGCCTGCATTCAGACACATGCCGCTCACCCACTGCCCCGGACCTCTGTCATAGAGAGCAGCAGCGTGTGCCACGCGCCTGAATACCTGCCTTCGCACCTCAAACCAGTGTAAACTATGGAGCAGCATGACCGCTGCTGCTCACCGCGGACTGCCAACACGGTGCCCCACAGGTCCGGCCCCATGCAGCCCGGCCCGTCTACAGGTACAGCGAGGCGGCAAACACCACGTCGCGCTTGATCGCCGCGCTGCCCTGTTGGAATAGCGCGACCAGGGCGGCCTCGCCCATGATGCCGGCACCCGCCGCGGCCTGCCGCAGCACCTCCTCCACGCGTCGCACCGCGCGCACCAGCGAGCCCTGCGGCAGCGCCGCGCGCGCTACTGTCAGCGCGCTGCTATCCGAGCAGCCAAAGGCGACGACGGCTTGGTGCTGTGCTTGCCTCTGGCTGCTGCGCACAGCACGCACAGGCTGGTCAATTGCAGCAGCTCCTAAAACAGGGGTCACGGAGGGAGCAGCGCCGACGCAGGCGACTCCAGGTGTGCAAGTCGGCGTGTGTGCCGGCAGCAGCGCGACCGGACGCGTGCCAGCCCTGTCGGCGCTGCAGGCGCGCGCGCGCCTCGAACACGTGCGACAGCTTGGCGACCTCGGCGAAGCTGGCGCCGCGCGCCCACTGAAACAGCGCATCGGCCAGGTCCGGCCGGAACGACGCTACGTACTCCTCCACGTCCAGGCCCATGCGCGCCTCCGCCGCCACCTGCGCGCGCACGCAGGCGGTGGGGTAGGGTACCCTTTGGTAGGGTAGGGTTCACTAACCGTACCCTACGCTCGTCCACGCGGGCCGGGCGCCGCTCTCCATGGGGCCGAGGGGAGCCGCCGTGGCGCACGGGACTTGTGCCGGAAGGCCTTGCTTGCGGGGCTGCCGCAGAGCGGCAGCGTCCCACCCGCCCAGCCGAGATCAATATTGATGCATCCCTCTGGCAGACTGCGGGCGGCGCCTGGCGACGCGTATGCAGTTGCGGCGATCTCTCACGCCCACGCGCCCCGCCAGAAATGAGGGCCCGACCCCACACAAAGCAAAGTAGATTTCCCTACTTCAGGTGCGCTTCAGAGGCCTGTCTCAAGAATCGCTCTGCGCGCGCGCCTTGCCGACGCGCCGCGCGGCCGCGCGCAGCGCGGTCAGCGGGCCCTGCAGCTCCGGCCGTACAGCGGCGCCGCCCTCGCCGCGCTCGCGCCAGACCAGGCATGACACCAGCGCCACAGCAGCCTCCACGCTCAGCTCCTACGCGGCGCCGCATCCACCCGCCCTGGCACGACGCGCGCGCGGCAGGCCGCACGCCAGGAACCCGAGCCGCCCTCTCACGCCGAGCGCCCCGGCTCTGTGGCGGTGCGGCGGCCCTGCAGCAAGGCAGCCTGCACACTGCCCGGCGTCAGGCGGCGCGCCTGGAGCGCGCCGGTCAGGCTATGATTAGGCTTAGGGTGGGCGCCCACGGCCGGGCCCGGGGCCGCGCCTGGAACACGCCGGTGAACAGCAGCTCGGTCAGCAGCAGCTCGTCCGCGCTCTGCACCTCCGCCGCCACGCGGCCCTTGAGCGTCACCAGGCCCTCCGCGTCCACATACCTGCGCCGCCCCGGGTACGGCGCAATCAGCATCTATCTCGCCGGCGTGTTACAGAGGCGTGCAGGCCTTTGACACAAAGGCGCGCAGGCGAAGGAAAATGCAGTGAGCTTGATGGCCCCGGAGGCTCACAACGACTGCACCGACGTCCAGTAAGGTGACGGGCACTGCTCGCCGGGGCGCAGCACGCAGGGGGATAGGGTGGCAGGAGGTTTCTGCTACACGTCAGGCGACACGTCAGGTGGGCGTTCACAGCATGCGGCGCAGCGCCAGCCCTGCAGCCGAGCCAGCGCCATGGCCAGACACGCAGAAAATGAGACTACCGTGCCCCTACCCTGGGGCGCGCGGCGCGCACCCCAGGCGGCGCAGCACGCGCCGCCGCGCCTTGAGCTCGTCGGCCAGGATGGGGCCCTGCGCGCGCTTGGCCTCGCGCCGCGCGGCCGCCGCGCCCGCGCCCAGCGCCTGCTTGCGCGCGTGCGCGGACAGGCGCGGGCGCAGGTCCGGCGCGGCCGCCAGCGCGTGGCGCTCCAGGCGGCCCTCCAGCGTCTCCAGCTTCCTGGCGCGCGGCGTGCGCAGCGGCTGGCAGACTCGGATAGGGTTAGGGTAGAGTATCTTGATCAGGCGCGCCCTGTCTTGACCAGCCGCGCCCTGTCCTGATCAGGCGCCCCATCCTGATCAGGCGCGCCGCCGGCGCGCGGCGCGCTGCGCGGCCCTCGGAGTCGGTGCCTGGGTGGCGGCGCCGCGTGGGGGCGCTGCGGGCGGGCGCGGCGCGCGGCGCACCGCTGCGCCTTGCGAAAGGCGGGGTGGTCGATGCGCAGGTCCTCCTCGGGGTCCAGCAGCGGCAGGCCGCGCGGGTGCCGCTTCTGCACCTGGGCGAGCGCCTGGGCGCGCGCGCGCCCCGCCTGCCTGACGCGCCGCGGCCGGGCCATGCACAGCTGCTGCCTGCCCTCAGCACACGGCTTTTCCACTGGGCCAGCCATGCGCGGCTCACACGCGTCGGGGCCAGTGAAAGTGTGCATGGGCATGATGGCGAGCGCCCACATCCTTCTTCCTTTCGCCCTCTTCACCTTCAGCCACCGGGCCCCCGCAGCAGGCCGCGCATGCCCCTTCTGGTAACACTGTGCAACACTGACAACAACGTGCCGCAAGCAGCCCTCCTCCCCGCATACGCCCGGCGCCAGCGGAGCGCGGCGCGGTCAGGGCGCGCGGGCGCGCGCGCCTTGACGGCGAGCGCGCGCGCGTCGGGCGCGCGCAGGTCCTGCGGCAGGTGGATGCGCAGCGCGCTCAGCGCGGCCAGCTCGCCCAGCGGCGCGGGCGCCACCAGCGGCACGCCCGGCGCGCCCGGCGCGACCGGCCGCGGCCGCCTGCGCGTGGGCGTGGCGCGCCTTAGTGGTGCGAGGAAACGAGGCGAAAACAATGCTGTTCAATGCTGTCCTACATTCCGGGGAAGCAGAGCGCAGGTGTAAAGAGCCGACTGCCGAGTGCCGCGACCGCCTTTGCGGTTTGGACATCTGCGGCAAGACCCTGTCACGGCATGCATGCCTAACGCACTGACAGCATGGCTCCGCATGCAGAGTGCCGTCTCCTCGTCGCGCGCGCCTGCGCGGCCCCCGGCCCGGCACCGAGTCCGGCGCGCAATTGACCAGCACGTCTACGATGTACTGCCCGGCCTCGCCGCCGCCGCTGTCGGCACCGCCGCTGCCGCCGCCGCCGGGCGCCGCCTTGGCGCTGCCCACGCGTTCAAAGTTGACGACGGCCGCCCAGGCGCCCTCGTCCTCAATCCCGAGCCGCGCTCCTCCGCTGGTGCCGGCCTCGCCGTTGCTGGCCAGGCGCGCGGCGGCGGCGGCGTCAGCCGGCGCGCTGTCCTCGGGCGCGCCCGCCGCGGCCCCGCCCGGCGCTTCCGCGCCGGCCGGCGCGAGCACGCGCACCAGGCGGCCGGGCTGCAGGAACGGCAGCACGTGCGCCGGCTGCGTGAGCGCCGCGCGCGCGGCCGCTGCGGCCTCCGCGCGCGCGGCCGCGAGCGCCGCGTACTCAGCCACGGCCGCCTCGTCCGCGACTGCCACCGCGTCGCGCTCGGCCTGCGCCGCCGGGCTCGGAGCTGGTCATGCTGCGCACCCTGCTCGCGGCAGGCACGGCGCGCAGCCCTGGCAGCAGTGGCCTCCCAGTGGGGGTCGGCGCTTGCCCGAGCTAGGGTGGCGAGGTGAAATCATGCGGCCCGATGCACTGATGCCAGCAGCGGCTCTCAGGCAGGCAGCCATCAGGCACGGCAGGAACAGCGCATGCACAGACATGTTTGTTGCAGTGTGCACCGCGTGGGTGATAAAGCATCACGCATTCTAAGCATGCAAGCAGCAGAGAAGCCAAAGTGCCGAGCTTTCGCGTCACGCGTCCGCCATGCCTCGCGGCACGTCTTCCAGTCCCAGTCCCACGTTCAATGCTGTAAACCCTAAAATAAATACCCTACAGATGCGCCCCGGGCCGCGCCTCCAGGCCGGCGGCGCGCGCGCGCAGCGCCGGCAGCGCGCGCGCCGCCTGGAACTGCCGGAAGCTGGCGCGCAGCAGCTCCTCGGGCGCGGCGCCGCCGCCGCGCAGCAGGTTGAGCAGCATCGCGTAGGACAGGTGGAACGCGGACGTGAGCGCGTCGGGCGCGCCGCGCAGCATGCCCTGCGCCACCGCCGGCTCCATGCGCGTGTCCAGCATCAGCACCACCACGCCTGCCGCCCGCGCGCGCGCCCGCGGTTGTACCTTGCACCCTATCATCACCGCTCATACCCTCCCTCTCCCTTTCCTGTGACCGAGAAACCCTGCCTGGCGCGTGTCCAGCATCAGCATCGCCATGCCTGCCAGCGCCGCGCGCCCGCTTTTGCGCCCTCCATTGTCACTGCTCATTCTCTCCATTGTTACTGCCCTTCCTCTCTCTCTCTTTCCCCATTGACTGTAATCAACACCCCCCTGCCCGGCTCCTCGCGCATGTGTAGCGGCGGCGCGGGGTTGCGCCGACTGCACACAGGACCGCCCAGGGCCCTGCCGGCGCCGCCCTGAAGAGCTGACAGCCCCACGGCACGTAAAACTCCCGCACTGGCGCCACGGCACGCCTAGCGGCCGCATGCGAGCGCGCGCAGCTCGCAGCGACTCCCCGCCTCCTCGCTGCTCGCAGGGGCGCCCCCAGGGCGCGGGCGCACCGCGGTCGTCGAGCCCGCGGCGGCCGGCCCGCCCGCTCATTTGGATGTACTCGCCGCTGGTGAGCCAGCGGAAGCCGCCGCCGTCAAACTTGCGCGCGTTGGTGAACACCACCGTCTTGGCCGGCATGTTGAGCCCGGTCGAGAAGGTCTCCGTCGCAAACAGCGCCTGCGCGGCCGCGCTTGCTTGACCCTAATCCTAAGCCTATCTAGGTCCCCTCGCAGGTCTCCAGCGAACAGCAGGCATGTTGAGCCCGGTCGAGAAGGTCTCCCTCGCGAACAGCGCCTGCGCGGCCGCGCGCCGGGGTCTCTCGCAGGGTAGGGTAGGGTTAGAGTCCGACCCTATCCGTCCGCAGCACCAGAGCAAGGACTCCCGTGCGCGGTGACCCTCAGTGCAGGCCGCGACCGGCGCAGCGGACAGGCGGGGGGCGCGCTGCGGGCGCGCGGGGCCGGGCGGCGGCGCGCCTTGAGCAGGCCCTCCTGGAACAGGATCTCGATGACCTCCTTCAGGATGGGCAGCAGCCCGGAGTGGTGCACGCCCACGCCGCGCTTGAGCATCGGCAGTGCGGCCGCGACCTGCGGCAGCCGCCGGTCCGCCTCGCTGAGGCCATCCAGCGCATTCCAGAACACGCCCTCCACCAGCGCGCGCTCGTCGTCGCCGTTGAGCTCCAGCGCCTGCATCTGCAGCGCCAGCGCCTCGCACTCCTTCTTGCTGAAGCTGAACACGATCACCTGCGCCGCGCGGCGCGCCCGAACCCCTATCAGCGTGGCCCTAACCCTACCCCCTCACCACAGCCCCGCCGCGCCCCGCGCGGCGCGCCGCGCAGCGCCGCCGGCGCGGCGCCGCGAGCTGGGGCGCCGCCAACCGACCCCGCGCGCTGGGCACCGGCGCCTGCGGCCATGGCGCAGGGAGCCCCGCCACCCTCCTCGCGGGACGGGCGCGCGGCTTGCCGCCCTCGGAGCAAACGGCGGCGGGGCGCAGCGAGCGCGGCGCACCGGGTCGAACTGGCGCGCCATGATCATGCGGACCAGCTTGGAGATGTCCGACTCACCCCGCGCGCCCGCGCCCGGGACCGCGCCCTTCTTGCCGCGCTTGCCGCCTGCGCCGCGCAGGAGCGCCGTTCGCCCCGCGGACCTGCTGCAGCCGCGCGCCATGCGGCGCCACTGGGGGCCGGGGCTCGCGCGCCGCCCCGCCCGGCCTCACAGTCTGCCATACGCTCCCAGCCTCGCGCCGCAGCGAGCAGGCGCTGCATGCGTGCGGAAATCGCTGCAGTCTCCGGCACGCCGCCGGCGCATGCAAGCCGCCGTGCACTTCACCTTGTTAGCGGCCTGGCATAGCGCGCGTCGGTGCGGCGCCTTCCTTGTTCGCGGCGCGCGCTCTTGACGCCATAGCGGCGCGAGCCGCCGGCGACTGCCTCAAGGGGAGCTGCTTCCGTGCTCGCCACCGAGCGCGAGCCGGCAGGTACGTGGCCGGGCGCGCCGGGGCCGCGCGATCGGGGGCGCGCACCGGCGCCGGCGCCCGCCGCCTCGGCCGCCGCGTCGGACAGCGCCGCGACCGCCTTTTGAAAGCTGTCCTGCCGGAACGTCCCGCGCTCGTCGACCACCATGAACAGGCCGTCGCCGCCGGCCGGGAACGCATAGTGCTGCAGCGGCGTGGGCCGGAAGTCTGTGTAGACGACGTGGCAGGGCGACCTGCGCGCGCGCGCCGGGGTTCGGGAGGTCCATGGCCTCCGTCAATCTAATATGGAAAACTGCACGATATTGTGACAGGTGCGCTTGCGCCCTCGCTGCAGACGCGCCGCGCCGCCCCGGCGGGCTGCCGGGCCGGCTCGGCCGGCGCGGGACGCTGGGCGCTTGCCAACTCTGCTGCAGCGGGGACGCAGAGTAAAGTCCACAAGCACCTAAACGCATGCCATGCATGGCGTTGTGCAGCTCCTCAGCGCGCTGTTGGACAGGCCTGGATCACGGTCGCGGCGACGTGACCCTTTGGTCTCCCCTACTCCATACGGGCTACCGCTCCACGCTCGGCGTGTCGGCCCCCGCCGCCGCCAAGCCTGGCACGGCAGCGGCCCGCGCCGGCCCGCCGCGCACCTGTGCGTGTGCGCGATCCAGGCGGCGAACTCGCGCGCGTTGGGGATGGTGGCCGACAGGAAAGCAAAGCGCGCGGTGCGCGGCGCGAGCACGATGCTCTCCTCCCAGACGACGCCGCGCTCCGCGTCGCGCAGGTAGTGGATCTCGTCGTACACGATCAGCGCCGTCTGCGCGCGCGCCCCGGCGCCGTGCGTCAGATGCTGTTGACTTCGTCCTGCTGTGCTCTCAGATGCTGTCGTATCTGTCCTGATCCAAGTCTAAGCAAACACGACGGCTCTCCCCTGCAAGGCAGACTTCAGGTGACGACTGCACCTGCTGTTGCGTTTCCGGCTCGCTCGCCGGCTGGCCAGGCTGCGTGCGACACGGGCTGCCCGGGCACGGGCGGCCCCCGCGCGCCAGCGGCGGGCAGCAGCGAGGCGGGCGCGCTCGTGGGGCGCGCCTCGCGCACGACCTCGCTGCCGTTGTACAGCATGGAGCGCAGGATCTCGGTCGTCATGACGAGGCAGCTGGCGTCCGGGTTAATGGTCACGTCGCCGGTCATGAGGCCCACGTTGCCAAACTCCTCGTAGAACTCGCGGTACTTCTGGTTGCTCAGCGCCTTGAGCGGCGACGTGTAGATGACGCGCTGCTTGTCCCTGCAGCCGGCGCCCCCGGGCCAAGCTCAGCGTGGTCTGGGGCGTCGGGCAGGGCGGCGAGGCTTGCGGAGGCGCAAGCAGCGGCGACGGTGGCGGTGGCCGCCTCCAGTGGAGGGCTTTGGCTCGCCCGAGGTGCAGACCTCCCAGGAGCAGGGGAGGCGGCGCTCTCCGCGCGCCGACAGAGCGGGGCGGCCGAGGACGCAACCGCTAGGCGGGCGCGGGCGCACCGCAGGCCCATGGCGCAGCAGTACTGCGCGATGACGGTCTTCCCGGCGCTCGTGTGCGCGGCGACCAGCACGGAGTGCCCTGCGCCGCATGCGCCCGACTGGGCAACTAGATATGTGACAGCCTGGGGCCCTGACGGCGGAGCTGTGAGACGGCGGAGCTTTGAGGAACCTCTGCCGTCAGGCACAGGCGTGGCGCGAGGCCTCCGGCGGGCGCCGCGCGGCGCCCGCCCCGCGCCCGCCGCGCGCACCGGCCTCCAGGCAGTTGATGGCGCAGCGCTGGAAGGGGTCCAGGCTGAAGGGGTACTCCTTGGCGGCGGGGCCCGGCCGCGGCGCCGGCGGCGCGTCGCTGCCGGCCGCGCCCTCCGGCCAGGCGACCTCATGCGCGGCGGTCTTGCCGTCCTCCTCGATGAGCGTGGCGCCCACATAGCCGGCGGCGCCGGCATCGTCGTCCAGCCGCGCGCTCTTGCCGCCGCCGCGCTCGTCGGCGTCGGGCGCCGCACGCTTGCGCCCGGGCGCTTCCATTGACTCGCACTCCCTCCTCCAAACGAGTGCGACGCAGCTGCACTCCCGCGACGCTGTACGACCCGTCGAGGGCCGGGCTCAGGTTAACAGGGAGGCCAAACACACAAGAGCCATCAGATGCAGGCCTCGCCCCGTCTCTAAAGCGCCTCCGCCGCTGCATCCTCCATGACAGGGCAGCCTGCCAGCAATAAATGATATCCAACCTGCTGGACAGGTTCCTGTGGAAGCTGCGCGCCAAGCGCCCGCCCTAACAGGCTGTGCTTCTGGCCGGGAGGCCGCAGATAGCTCGCTGAGGGCGGCGCAAGCCCCTTGATACCACACGGAGCCTGTAAGGGCTGTGCAGATGATGGGCATCAACGGCAGAGGTGCGGGCCGGGGAGCGGCCTGCTGTCAGCAAGGCGCTGTATGCTTGACTGAGGTCAGGGAGGAAGCCCGGCGCGGCATGCAAGCTGGCAACGCGCACGCTGGCGGCTGGGCAGGCGGCGACGAGGAGGCGGCGCCCGGCACGCCGCCCGCCGGCGGCGCGCGGCAGCCGCTCGCGCGGCGCAAGAAGGCGCCGAGCGGCAAGCTGGGCCTGCTGCCGCTCGTCGCGCTCATCTTCTACGAGGTCAGCGGCGGGCCCTTCGGCACCGAGGCGCGCCGCCCGCTTGCTGTTGTGCGTGCTTCGTCTCGAGCTTGCACGCGCTCTGACTCCAGCGGTGGTCCCGGCTACGAAGTGTAAAAACACGTTGGCACAGCTGCCGAACACAAGGGGTGTGTATCAGTGTGCGGCCTGGCCAGCCTGCTTGTGACGCACTGTGGCTCGGAACGCGCTCGCTTTGAAAGGAAGCCGCGCCTGTGTCACCTGAGCACGCTGCTCCCTGCAGCACCTGATGCACACGAGGTGCAGCGTGCCAGGCAGGCACTGCGTAGCGAGCTCGGCGAAACACAGGGCAGGGTGCAGCGCACCGCACCGTCCCCGCAGGGCGCGCCCCCGCCCGGACACTACGCCCACCCCGCTGTGGGCGCGCAGGACGCGGTGAGCACGGGCGGCCCCGCGCTCGCGCTGCTGGGCTTCCTCGTGCTGCCGCTGGTCTGGAGCGTGCCGGAGGCGCTGGTTACGGCCGAGCTGGCGACCGCGTTCCCGGAGGACAGCGGCTATGTCGCGTGGGTGACCGCCGCGTTCGGGCCCTTCTGGGGTTTCCAGGAGGGCTGGTGGTCTTGGCTCAGCGGCGTCACCGACAACTCCGTCTATCCCGTGCTGCTGCTGTCGTACGTGGACGCCGTGCTGCCCGGTGCGCGCGCGCCCGCGCGCGCCGCCCCGGCCCACTGCGCCTCCCTGGCCCGTGCTGCTGCTGTCGTACGTGGACGCCGTGCTGCCCGGTGCGCGCGCGCCCGCGCGCGCCGCCCCGGCCCGACGCGCACTGTGCCAGGGAGTTGCCCCGCCGCCGTTGTCCCAGCCGGTCTGCATTGCAGACTGCCGGTTTACGAACGCCCGCCAGTCCACAATGCCACGGAGCGCCCTGCAATCGCGTCGGCGCTTGACCCAGCAGTGGCTGCCTTGCCGCTTTAAGCCTGAGAGGCCCTGCTGCCCCGCGCACTCACGCGCTTGCGCAGCACCAGGCACCGTCTTTGGCGACCCACGTGGGGTGCACATGGTCGTGCTGCACTGCACGGATCTGTCGTGCGACCTGCGACTGTTCGCCGCGCATGCTGCGCTTGCTGCAATGCCGCTTGTGTGTTATTGCTGCCACGCGGCGGCGCCGGCGCTGACCTGCGCGGCGCGCGCGCGCGCGCCAGGCCTGCTGCCGGAGGGCACCTGGCGGCGCTTCTTCACGCTGTTTGCGGTCGCGCTGGGCCTGGCCTGCCTGAACTACTTCGGGCTGACGATCGTGGGCGGCGTGGCGGTCGGCATGACCGCCTTCATCGTGGCCGTGTTCGTGGTGCTGTGCGGCTTCGCCGCGCCGCACGTGCAGCCGGCCAACTGGCTCATCCTGGACTGGGGCGCCGTCCAGTGGGGCGCCTTCCTCAACGTTATGTTCTGGAACACCAACTACTGGGACTCCTGCAGGCGCGCGCCCCTTTGGCAGGGGCGGTGCCGCCGCCAGATCGGGTCCGGCTGATCTCATGGCATGCGGTATCTGCTTGTTGGTTTAATCATTGCAGGTGTGCTGTTGCAGTGTACCGCACTACAGTGAACCATGCGAAGCGGGACAAACAGAAACGCGCCTTGCTCACAGCAGCAGACCAGATGCAAGCACAAGACGGCGTGAAACACACGACGGCGCACCATAGAGATCGGTGTTGCATTGCACACAGCTTTCTTTTTCGTCTGCACATGAATTTGCGCGTCATAGAGGGTCTCTGGCGTTTGAGCAAGGAGCAATTTGGTCCGCAGCGCGCGCGTGTCGCGCGGGAGCGAGCTCGCATCGTCGGGTGTTGTATGTACTGAATGCAGAAAGTCAGCGTGCGCTGACACGCCGCGCGCGCCCCGGTCCGCAGCACGCTGGCGGCCGAGGTGGAGGCGCCCGGGCGCACCTTCCCGCGCGCGCTGGCCGGCGCGGTCGTGCTGGTGGTCGCCATGTACGTGCTGCCGCTGGCCGCGTGCCTGGGCGTGATGCCGGCGGCGGCCGACTGGCGCCTGGGCTTCTTCGCGACCGTGGCGGGCGAGGTGGGCGGCTCGTGGCTGTCCTGGGCGCTCGTGGCGGCGGCCGCGGTCAGCCAGGCGCGCGCGCGCCGCCCGCCCGCCCGGCGGCCACCCGTGGCGGCAGGCCCCGCGGCGGCGCGGCCGCTCGGCCGCGACTACGTGTCCAGGACACAGTGACAAATCGCGGTCATGGTCACTGACGATGACCAAGACGCAGTGCCGACGCGTTGCGCGTGTAGCCTGTTGCCGGGCATGGCCGAGCGCAGGGCCCTGGCAGCAGCCTCCGGTTGCGCAACGCGTGTTCCCACGACCCGCGCAGGTGGGCCAGTTTGAGGCGGAGATGAGCAGCGACTCCTTCCAGCTGCTGGGCATGGCCGAGCGCGGGTTCCTGCCCAAGGTGCTGGCGCGGCGCTCGCGCTTCGGCACGCCCACGCTCGGCATCGTGCTGTCCTCGCTCGGCATCTGCTCGCTGGTCACGTTCAACTTCCTGCAGGCGCGCGCCCGCGCCGACCGCGCCGCGCCTGCTCGCGTCCTTGCGAGGTCGTGCGGAGTTCTGCGGGCGCGGGCACCCGCTGCATGTATGTGGTGGGAGCGCCTAGCATGCGCGGCTGTGAGTGCTGCTCTGCGCTGTGCGTGCCTTGCTGCCTGTGCTCGTTCTGAGCTCCAAGTGCTAGCTGGCAGAGGCAGACAGTGTGCGTTGAGAGAACGCACCAAGACGGTGTGTGCAGCGCGGCATGCGCGAGGCGCTGACGCGCGCGCGCCCCGCAGATTGTGGAGCTCCTCAACATTGTCTACTGCCTGGCGGAGCTCTTGGAGTGCGCCCCCCGCGGTATCCGCTTTTACATATTCTACCGTAACCCTAATTGTCCTGCCAAACCCTTGTTATCACATTTCCCAAACAGATGGGCTGGGCCAAGGAACAAGTACACTGGGCGGCAGAAGCTGGCTCCAGAGCATGGTGGGGATGGGCGCGTCCGAATGGTACGCAGGCGCCGCCTGTCGGCCTGACGCGCGCCCGCGCGCGCAGGTTTGCGGCCTTCGTGTGGCTGCGCATCAGCGCGCCGCACCTGGTGCGGCCGTTCCGCGTGGGCCTGCCCTGGTGGGGCTGCGCGCTCATGCTGGCGCCCGCCTCACTGCTGCTGCTCGCACTCATCGCAATGCCCGTCCTGCGCATGGACCTGCAGGCGCGCGTTGAACCCTATGGCCCACTCTGCACACGCCCTACGGCCCGTTCTGTACACTGTCTGACAGTGCTCCCATGACCTGCGGCAGAGTGTGCCCACCGGCGCAGGGCTTTCATGCTGTGCTGCATGGCGTGAGCCACGGCATGATGTGCATAGCTCCACTCGTGCGTTGCATTGTGGCTGTGCTTGGTTGCCTCCAGGTCTGCATGCACCGCCATGAAGTGTACATCGTCGTGTGAAGTGGATTGATGCTGTTCTTTGGCAGCAGTGACATGAGCAGGCATGCAAACCTTGTCAACACTGCTGCCAAAAGCACCTTAGCACACGCTGTGGAGCGTGCGAATCCTGCGCCAACCCTGCTGCAAAGGCGCCTCAGAGCGCGGCCGTCCGCGCGCAGGTGATGGCCTGGACGGGCGGCGTCATGGTGGCGGGCGCGCTGCTGTACCCGCTGCTGCAGACCGCGCGCGCGCGCGGGTGGTGCGAATTTGCAGGCGCGCAGCCCTGTGCGCCGGCATGCCTGCTGCCCAGCCGTCCTTTTGCTGCGGTGTGGGCGATGTGCACAGGGCAGCCTGAAAGCGCTTTCGGTCTTGGATGCGCGCAAGCTGCACAGGCGTGCGTGTCTGCTGTATGGCGCAGCTGCTTGAGGCCTGCCCTTTTCTTGGCGCATACAGCACTTGCATTTTATGTCCTTGGCAGCGCTACGGCTGGCGGTGTCATATGTTCATCTCCATGCGATGCTGTCAAGTGTCCTGCGTCTGGTAGGCAAAGTAGCTGGCTCAAAGGAGCTGGCTCAACCATGCCTTTTGCACCTGGGACCGGAACAGAAAGGGGCTTGCGGGGGGCCCGCCGCGCAGGCGCGGCGCCCCCGCGGCGCGCGCGCCGCGCTCTCAGGCCCGCGCGTGTGCGCGGCTGAGCAGGCGTGTCGCCGCACGAGTTCAAGCATGCGCTCGTCGCCGGGCTGCCCATCATGCACCAGCCCGTGGCCGCAATCCCGGAGCCCGTCCTGGCGGCCATGGCGCGCGCGGCCAGCGACCCCTCCCGCCACTTCACGCGCGTGTCGTCCGAGCCGCTCGCGCGCGTCAGCATGGACTACAACCAGGTGGCGCCCCGCGCCCCTCGCAGCCCTAACCCTAACCCTATGTACGGGCGCATGCGGGGACGCGCGCGCGTTGGCTTTCCGCGCGCGCCAGCTCAAACGGCAACCCCGTGGCGCCCCGTGTCTGTCATCGGCGTGCCATGTGGCCGGCTAGCAGAGGGGCGCGCGCAAACGCCGGGAGCGGACAGACGCGTGGCGACGCGCGCCGAGCCGTCGCCGGGCCTGCCGAGTGCGGCGCCCGCCGCCGCCTGCTCAGCCGCATGCCCAGTGGCTCAGGCGCATGCCTTCGGGCCGAGGCGCCGGGCGCTGCCGGGGCCGCGCAGGCGTGCGACGCGGCGATGGAGGAGCTGGCGGAGGAGCAGGCGCTGCTGCAGGCGCTGTCGGAGGAGGAGCCTGATAAGGACGCCCGTGACGAGGACGACGCGAGCGAGGCCGCCGGCAGCCCGCCGGAGCGCAGCAGCCTGCTGCCCGGCTCGGCCGCGGCGCACGGCTCGGCGCCGCGGCCGCCCTGGCTGTAGCGGCGGCGGCGGGGCGGGCCGGGCGCGGCTGGGGCCTACAAGCCTCTCGCCTGCCGGCGGCGGGCTGGCGCCTTGCACGGCGGGCGTGGCCTGCCAGGCCAGTGTGCGGTATGCGCTGTGAGCGATGCGCCAAGGGCGTGGTGGGGCAGGGGCAGGGTCTAGAGCTGGCTTCGAGTCGAAGCGATTTGGTGTGTTGCAGGAAGCATGGGCGGCCTGCCTGGCGCGTGTCTGGCAGTAAGGCGCGTGCCGACCAGGCCGCCAGCATGGGTATGAGAGGGTGAGGTGTGCACTGTGACTCCTGGCGACTTAGGGCAGTGCGGGTTGCGCATGAGGTTGTCCAGCCAGGGCCTGCATGTAACAAAGCCAGTCGCGAGCTTCGTGTGGCAACGTCCCTGTTGCTGGTAGCAATTAGCACCCAGTGCAAGGCCAGTGTTTTTTTTGGCAGACATTGACGCAGAAGCGCTGCACTGCAGCAGTTGACATGCAGCCTCACAGTACTGGCTGCTTCCGCTGACCTCGGACCCGAGCGGCGACAAGCACAGCAGGATGTGCCTCCCGCAATTGGCCAGTTTGAGACGGCCTGCCTTTGGCCCGGGCTGTCTACTGTACACCAGAAGCTCATAAAGACGCTGTGCGTCTGCCGGGCCAGCCAAACTTTTCGCTTGAAAGTGTGCGGTGTATGGCACTGACCGACAAGTGTATCCAGCTTTACTGCTGGATGATCAAGCAGGCGTTATGTAGCAACAGCAGACTCGACCTGTCTATCTGCGGGGAGCCTGCAAATGGGAAACTCTTAGATTTCCGGATCCACGTCCCACTGCGCGCTCACAGCTCGTAGAATGCAGGAAGGCGTGCACAGCAGTCTGCACACCAACAAGGAGAGCTCGTGTCACATCCCTGCTACTTGCGGCCAGGATGGCCCCTGCCTGGCTCCTTCTCATAGCCTTGGCATGCAGTGCGCTGGCTCAGGTCAGTGCAGACTGTGGCAAGTGTGCCACGGAGGAGTGCGTCTCAGGCGGCGAGGGCTGGGCCAGGTTCAAGAAGTGTGTCTGCGTGCCGAGCCTGGAGAACTGCCAGGGGGGCACACCCATCACCATTATCAGCACGCAGATCCAGAAGGCCGAGCGCTGCATAGACAGCGTGTACAGCTGCGCGCTGGATGAGATCAAGGGCTACCTGCCCAACCTGGACACCCAGATCTGCGACACGGCCGAGTCCCAGCGCAAGTTTGAGGAGGGCGACTGGAAAGCATACTATGGGCCCCGCGTCTGGGACTCTGAGGCCCTGGGCACAATCATAGGCCTGTTTTTCCCTGCGACGTCGGCGCTGGCAGCAGCCAAGTTGGTGCGAGTGCTTGCGCGTATGCGCTGTGGGCTGTCACACGTCAGACGTGCAGCTGCTCAGCGACAGCATTTGCAGCAGGACGATGAGCTCAACAAGCAAGTCCAGGGCCTGGAACACGCCCTTGACACTGCACTGGACGATGCGCAGGACCAGGCGCGCCCTCGAGCGCTGGGAGCTATGCCTCCTTGTGCCCCTGGCGCTCTCAGCACCCTGCTCTCTCCTGCTGGCGCCACTAGGCACTCTATGCACCCGCTCTGCACAGCCTGCACGACACACACCTGCTTCCTTGCAGACGGGGCGCAATGCACTAGCTAGCCGTTTCAGTGTCGCTTGCACAACAGGCTCCTGCCCTGCATACCTGCGCATGTGATGCGCCACCGCGCGGCCCACGTACGCCTTTTGTTCCCGCAGGTGTACAGACAGGTCGATGACATGCTAACCAAACTGTTTGACGACCTCCTGAGCGGCAAGGCGGTGCGCCCCGCCCTTACTGGGTGAAGGCCGCCCCGCATATCCTGCGCGCACTTGCGCATCTCAGCACCGTAGAGTCAAGCCAACCCCTTCTACTTATGAGAAACGAACATGCTGCGCATCATGCGGCGGATTGAAGGTCCGCTGGCACAGGCCCGCCAACCTCCTGATCACAGCGACAGCTAGCAGGCGCACCTGCTGCATGTCTGTCTGTGCAAAGCAGCTTATGTTCCAATGAGGGTGCGGAGAGAGCGTGGTCCACCCGCAGCCGGACGGGACCGCGACGCTGCATGTCGGCAAAGTCGGCATCAAGCTCAGCTTCCTGTACATCAAGTGCCGCCTGGGCCTGGCGGGCGTCAAGCAGACGCTGCCGAGCGAGGGCTACAGCCGCTGGGCATTTGGCTGGCGCATCGACGCGGACGCGCGGGCTGGCCTGCGGGACCTGTTCGATGGGGTGCGCTCTGGCGGCGAGGCCGTGCACGCTCCAGGACTGCCAGACGTCGAAGTCCAAAAGGGTGCGCCACCTTGCTGGTGCTGGGTCACCTGTGCCTGTTGCGCTGGTGCCTGGTGCCAGGGCAGCAGGACGGTGTCCCTCCAGGTCCACAGACGCCGAGCTGACAAGGCGCTGCCGCGCGGCGTAAACAGATGTGAACCGGGTCGTGTTCAAGAACGGCTGCAACGTCCCTGTGTGGGTCGCGACCTTCATGGCATACCCCAGCATCCGCACGCTGCCCAAGAACTGCATGGTGTCTGTGCCGCCCAGCAACGGCACAGCAGCGCGCTGGTGCCTCGCTGGCTGGTGGTACCTCGCTCCAGGGAGGTCCCTGTTCATCGGACAGACCACATTCAGGTGACCGATGCCTCGCTTGCAGCCCATGCCCCCATGTTGCCACGTGCGCATGGCCACCGCAATGCGCAGCGGGCAGGTGGCGTCCTGAAACAGCGCTGACGCCGCGAGCGCATGCACTTCGCAGGAACAGCTACTACACAGCCAGGTCCACAGATGGCACACTGGTCTGGGGCGACAGCAGCAACGTCTGGAACCTGAGGCATGAGAAGTGCACCATCGGCAGTGCGGACTGCTTCTCTTGGAAGTCGGTGCGCCTATACACAAGTGCCATGCGTACGTGTGCGCATGCTTGGCTTGGCACGTCATGACAGGCGCACGTTACTGCCGTCTGTGAGGCGCACGTGACTGCCGCATGACTAGCAAGAAAGGCTTGTCTTCAAGAACTAGCTGAAGCGCTTCCCCTCGGGCCGGTGCAGCTCAACACAGGAGCCAGCTTCGTGGACTACACAGTAAACCTGACATGCCCCAGGCGCCTTGCGTGATGGAGCCTCTTTCCAACAATAATCATGATGTTGTTAGGCGTGCGCTGATTTGTCAATTTTGCCGCCTGCAAACCTGATGGCAGCTGATACGTAGTGCCCCAAGAGCTTCGCTGGTCATTGTGCTGTACGTGAGTTGCACATCTTGCCTGAGGCCAAACAAGGAGCCCGCGTGGGGAAGTCCTCCAATCTTGATCTATTTTGGCACGACCTTCGCAAAGTTGAGATGCAGCCTCTGTTGAGATAGGAGTGCTCGAATTAGGCTTGAGACTGTGCTGGACTGCACACAGACTACCTGGTCTTGAGTGTAAATGGAGCATTACTGACCTGCAACAAGCTGTGGTCCTGCTTGTGTGCACACCCGAGCAAGGCATGTGTGACACACTTGGATCTGTGCCAGGAGTAGGGTTCATCTAAAATGTACCCTGGACAGGCGTGTCCTGGGCAGTCACTTTGCAATCGTGCATCTGGCCATGGCGACGCGCAAGGAGGCGCGGCATGCGTGCATGGCCGGTGCAGCAGTAGGGTGCCAGGCAGTGCAGGTGGAACCCTGTCGCCAGTGCCAGTGCGTGCAACGAGCTCGGAGTAAAACTGCAAGTTCTGTTACACCAAAAGAGAATCCCAAGAAGAAGCGCCGTTCCCCATGCACGTCCATTGCAGACTTGCTAGTGGATCCGCTACCTGCCCAAACATGAGAACTTGATGCTTTGCACTGCACTTAGCACTAAGCACTCAGCCTGCAGCTGGCAACCTCTGCTGACAAAGAGAGGCGCTGGGGAGAACGCTAAGAGAGAAAGCCACTCAAGCACTGCGGGGTTCCCAGACCAGTCAAAGAACACAGCAAGCTGCCCGAAAATAGCAGCAGGATGCCCTCTGCACATGGAAACCATGCTTGCGTGCGACACGGCCGACTGAACTAGCACACAGGAGAGCAGTGACGCGAAACAGCCTCACCCTTAGCACTAAAGCCCAGCGCACACGGCTCGAGCATGCCCTGGGCACGGCCAGTTTCGCCTCTCAATCTGCACAGCTGCATTGTCCAGAACAAGCTCAGCAACGTCTTGTACCCTGGCCCGCTCTTGCACGCGCCACGGCAAAACACGTGTGCTTTCATCGGTCCCAAGCGCTTCTGGTACTCGAGAGGCAGCAGCCGCCAGCCTCATCATGTTGAAGCCAGGCCACGGAAGGGCCGGGGGCATGTGTTGCACGGCTGCAGTACGCAGCGCCCTACTGTGACAAGTGTCATGCCGACACATGCACGCAAACTCAGTGCGTGACAAGCTTTGAAAGTACACTCCAGGGCGGATGCGGCGGATGGCGAACCAACTGCACTTAAGCGAACGTAGTCGGCAACTCTGCTGAAGCTAAACCAAGAACGGCCCGGCAAGCATGCGGGCCTGGCAAATCAAGTGCGCTTATGCAAAAGTGGGAGTCCACTCTGCTGGGTCGAGCCCAGACCAGCCCGGCAGGCATGCGAGCCCGCAGGTTTTGGGCCGTCAAGCGCGCGCCAGGAGGCGGGAAAGCAATATGTAAGCCGGTAAAAAACAGGGGAGGCTGCCTTTTAGGGAGCTTGATCAACCGATCTCTGAGCAGCTGCTGCGCATGAGGCGCATGGGAGGACGCATGGGAGGGCGCGGGGCCAGGAGCCCCAGGGCGCATGTGCGGCCCAGGCGATGTGAAGACGGCCGCCTGGGCGACCGCGGCCGGGCCTGTCGCTGCACGCCCGACGCGCCGCGGCCCTACACGGTGTTCACGGCGCTCGTCGAGGCCGGCCCCGCCTGCATGACCTTCTCCAGCACGTTGCCGGCCGCGCCCGTGTTCTCCTCGCCCTCGACGCCTGCGCGCGCCCCGCGCGCCCCTCAGCCGCGCCGCGCTCGCAGCCGGCCGGGTCCGCAGGCGCGGTGCCTGCTCACACCCGCTTCCTTGGGTACCGCACACGCGCCCTCGGCGATGCACATGCGATCTTGCAGGCGCACGCTTGCCCCACTTCTCCGTGTAGGGTATGCTGCCCACAGGCAACGCATAGCAATACGTGAGATGTGCATATTGATCTGGCAGACGTCTATGAGGCTATCTAGTGATAAAGGGGGCATGCTGTCCGTGCCTGCCATGCCCGGGAACAGGCCGACGCCCGGGCCGCGGTGGACCATCGGCGTCCTGTAGTCAGGGCGGAAGATTGTCTCGTACACGAGGGCGGCCAGCAGGCCGCCGGTGAGGAGGCCCACCCTGTCGTGGCACAGGCAGTGGGCCTCCCTCAGCATGTCGGCGCCGTGCTCGCGCTCATCCTGCTTACGTGCACGGGTCGCCCTGTGCTGCGGGGTCGTATGCCGTGGGCCGCGGGAGCGACAAAGCTGGATAAGATGCTTGCACACTGCGCGGCGCGCGCGCGGCCGCCACCAGCCATGCAGCGACGTGACATGCAGGCTCGCAGATACCGATGAGCAGCCGGGGCGTGCGGCGGCCTGGCACACAGGGACGAGCGGCGAGCAGGCTGGGGCGCGCACCACCAAATCCACTGCGAGTCCCAGTTGCCGCTGACGGCGGCGGCGGCAAAGCCGCGCGCGGCTGCGCGCTCCGGGAACGCGTCACGGCCCCGACCGCGTGGCAGCGGTGACTGGCGCTGAGCGATGAGACAGAAGCGTCTCGGTCACTAGGAGTCTTCCAGCAGCATGGGCGGGAGCGCGAAAGGCACGCATGCCTCAGGGGCGCCAGAGGCTGGGCAGGGCGGGCGCGCACGGTTGATGCAGCAGTTGGTGATCGGGATGGCAACAATATGCGCCAGGAACACGGTCAGCCCAATCGCCAGCGGCGCAAGGATCTGCCGGCGCCGAGCATGGCAGCGTGAGCGTGCCAGACACGGGCAAGCCCACCGATGAACCGACTCATTAAGGGGGCTGGCGAGGAGGTTCAAGCAAGCTTGGTCAGGGCCAACTCACATCCTGGGCCACGTCTACCCCATCGCCTTGTCCAAGTGCTGACACCCATGTGAACCTGCCAAGCTCAAAGCCCCTTTCACCTTTGCACCTTCAGCAACCATCCCCCAGAGCAGTGCATGTCGACCCAACCTAGTGCATGCCACATCTGCATCATGCGACACAGGCAACAGACCTCTCTGTTTGCCAGTCTACGCATGCACCGCAGAGGGGCCCAGCGCTCCCTCGTCCGTACCGGCAGGTGGGGCGCGTCGACGGCGCGCTGAGAGTCGGTGGAGGAGAGCACGAGGTACACGAGCGCAAAGGTCAGCACTACCTCCATGCCCCAGCCCCCGGCCGCCGTGGTGGGCGCGAAGAGCTGGTTGGCCGCGCCGCCCGCGGCCGCATACGGCACTGGGCTGTACTGTCGGCCAAGCGCGACACAGCCTTTGGCCGGTGATACTATCTCATAATATCTCGAGCTGGGCAGCTTGCTTGCTGCATGGACGACTGAAAGACATGGGCACGGGCGCGGCGCACCGCCTTGACTAAGCCCACGCCGATCAGGCCGCCCAGGAGCTGGGCGATGATGTAGCAGACCGCGCGCTGCAAGCTGATCTTGTTGGCCACCAACAGCCCAAACGTGACTGCGGGGTTGATGTGCCCGCCGCTGCGCTGCGCAGGTGCAGAGTTAGTGATTGCACTCTGGCATTGGGTAGCAATGCATGCATGGCGTGTCACACGAGGAGAGGGAGCGAGCCTGAAGGGTGCGGCAGCGTGCACCAGCACAAAGATGGACACGCCGAAAGCGAAGGCGATAGTGAGCATGCGCGAGCTGTCGAGAGTGCACTTCTCGAGCGGCAGCGTCGACTCGGTGGGGACGCGAACATCCGCGAGGCCGCATGAGTTGACTGCACGCACGCAACCACCGCCGTATCAGCCTATTGCATATTCGTGCCCTTCAACGTGCTAAGCCACCCCGACACGAGCTCCGTGGTGGCAGAATTTCCGGGGATGCCAGGTCGCCATCAAGGGCTGGTACATAGACGGGGGTAGCGCTAGCAGCTGTGAGAGCAGCTGCTCAGGAGCTCTGAGTCATTGCGTTGCATTGCATAATTAGCAGGCACCAATCAGTGCGAGCAGGGCTGGGAGCCACGGCGCAATCTCGGGCTGGTACATCCGCGCACACCCGCTGTTGAGATGGTTATGAACAGGAAGAGCAGCGTCGCCAAGAACTCAGCAGCCAGCGCCTTGAAAAACCACGAATCTGCAGGCTCTGTGAGCTGCGGCAACCCCAGCGCAATCGGCGACGCCGGGCGCGCGATGGAAGCCTGCGGCATCGTGCGGTCTGTGTTATAACAGCGATGCAAGGGGCCCCGGAAATGCTGTGTTGATCAGGGCTGGGCGAGTGCAAAACGAAATTTCATCAACACCCCTTTCTCTCCGTACTCTGATGTAACGTCCCCGAGGGTTTGTCACGCGGTCACATGGGCCGGTTTTGGCAACTAGACAGCTTTTTTTGTCGGTCCAAGGCTTGGACTCCAAGCGGTGCTTCGAGCGTCGGGTGCAAGCAAAAGCATGCTGACACGCAGTGGTTGCGGTGTTGGACTTGCGCTGCACCCTTCTTTGAGCACGGGAAAAAACCTACAAAGCACCTCCCTGAACGCGCCATACCCTCACAGTTTGTACAACCCGGCTGCCCAAAGCACTGATGCCTGAAGCACCCTTTCGCCCGCTGGCAAAGCCCCTAGGCGCATCGTTACCCTGCGTCGCCTTCGTTCGCGCTGTCATAACCGCTGAGGGTGCGCCCCGCCGCGAGGCCGCTCCCCAGGGTGCCGAACGGCGCAGCTGCCGGGCCGCTGCCTGTCGTGCCAAAGGGCGCCTCCGCCAGGTCGGCGCTCGCAGCCAGGCTGCCGGTTGAGCCACGGTTGTGGCGCACCTGGCGCGGCGTGCACACCGCAACCAGCTGAGTGGAGCCAGATATGGGCCCGGTGCTCAAACCTCCAAAGCAAGCCCATCTTTGCGCGGCGCGACAGATAGCCTCCCAGCCGGGGCAGCGCAGAGCCTCTCTTACGGTGGAGGGTCACGGCAGGGCAGGCGGAGGCAGGAAGCGGCCGCACCAGGGTCATGCGGCGCCCGGACACGCCGACCGCAAGCGGCGAGTCCGGGTGCGCCGCCGCCTGCGCGGCGACCAGGAATGGCGTCGCATGCTCGCCGCGGCCCCAGAACAGCGACGCGGCCGCGTCGGGTGGCGGTGGCGGCGGCGCGGCGCTGCGCCAGCGGTTGGGCGGGCTGCCGCCACCGCGCGCGCCCGCACGCGCCGGGCTTAGTGGCCCTGCGCGCAGGCACACAGAGGGGTATCACCGCGCGTGCCGGCGTGCAGGAGCGCAAACGGCAGAGCCCTGCCGCATGCCCGGCGGCCCGGCACCCAGGCGCTGCGATGCGAGCGCCGCCGTGCGCGCGGCTGGGCGGGGCGGCCGTGGCCGCAGGGGGAGCCACCTGCCGGCGCATGCGGCGTGCCGGGCTGCGGGTGCGCGTCGCGCGCGCCGGCGCGCCGCGGGCCCGCGCCTGCCGCGGCGCTGCCGCCGCCGCCGCTGCCGCTGGCGGGCGCGTCGCCGCCGCTGGGCGGCGCGGGCCCCATGGCCATGACGCTGCGGCGCGCCTCCGCAAGCGCGTTAGTGTCGCCCGGCGGCCAGGCGCCCTCGGCCTGCCAGCTGGCCTGCGCGCGCGCCGCGCCGCCGTCAAGCGCGCACATGGTTCTTGACTCTACCCCATTTCCTGGAAGATTGCAATCCTGGTGGCATTCTGGGGCACGGCGCCGCCGCACTGCCGCAGACATGCTTGTCGAAGGCTTGCAGCAGCGGGGGGGCAGGCGTTGCGGCTGCAAAATCTCAGCGGCAGCAATCAAGTGCATTGGTGCCTGTAAGGCCGCACCGAGTCAGCGCGCGCCATGGGAGGGGGGCTGGTGATGCCGCTGCTGCCGGCGCGCTCCGACGTCGACAGCACCTGCGTGCGCCCGCAGCGCCTGTCATGCCTACGCTGCCTGATGCCGCCAGCGCGCGCTGGCGCAGGGCCCACGGCCAGGGGGCCGGGTAGGGTTCATGCTAGGGCGGCGCACGCAGCTCCCTGCAAGGCGGGGCGGCGCACCAGGCGGCGGGCGTGCAGCAGCGGGGCTCACGGTCCGGGGAGCCTGCAGGGTGTATGCTAGGGCGGCGCAGGCAGCTCCCTGCAAGGCGGGGCGGCGCACCAGGCAGCGGGCCTGCGGCAGCGGGTCCCGCGGTCGGGGGGCTGGTAGGGTTTGTGCTAGGGCGGCGCACCAGGCGGCGGGCCTGCAGCAGCGGGTCCAGCAGCGCGGCCTCGCGCCGCGGCGCGCCGCAGGCGCAGTCCTGCGAGGACTCACGCCGCGCAAGGTCTGCGCTGCCACCGCCGCTGGCGCCGGCGCCGCCCCCGCCGCCGCCGCCGCCGGGCGCGGGCGGGTTCTGCGCCAGGTCCGCGAGCACCGCGTGCCGCGCGGCCACCAGCGAGTCCAGCGCGGAGTCCTTCACAGGCCGGCTCTCAGCCAGTGCAGACTGGCAGCACTGCCCTGCTATGAAAACCTGCTGTCTTTGCCCACAGCGCATAGCCTGAGCTCTTCACCATGTGCGCCCACTGCAGGGCCCCCACTGCACACCAAGCAGGATTCCCCTTGTCGCCCTCAGGGCGCGGCTCCTTGCCCTGGTTGGACCGGCCTCAGGGCTTCACATGGTGCATCAGCCCCAGCCGCCCGCTCCCGGGGGCCTGAGCCGGGGCGCGCGCCTGGCGCGAGACGGGCTCCGCGGGCGGCACCTCGTGCAGCGCGCCGCGCGCGGCCGGCAGGCCGGGCAGCACGGCGCGGCGCGCCTCCGCGAGCGACTCCGCGCGGTCCAGGTCTGCGACCTGCGCGCGGCACGCAGCGCGCTGGTCCGGCACTGGGTTTAGGGTTAGGGCCGGCGCCGGGCCGGCGCACGGCGAGGCGCCGCAGCGCCTGGGGCGGCACCCTGCCAGCGGCAGCGCAAGCCCGAGGCCGTCCCGCCCCGCCCTCCGCGCCGCTCTTCACTGAATCATGGTGGGCCGGCCAGCATGCCACACAAGACTGCGCAGATGCTGGGATGTGTGTATTGGAGCCTCGCCGCGCATTGCGCGCCAAGGCCCCCACTTGGCCGCATGCAACGGCTTGCCGCCGCATGAGGCGCGCTCAGACATGGAATGTTCGTGTGGGCCCATAGCGCACTGAGCCGCCTGCCGCGTGCCGGTGCTGGCTGGCATGAAGGCGAGTAGCCTGTCGCCTAACATAACCCTACCCCTACCCACTGTCCAGGGGCGCAGCAGCCCAGCACAGCGGCAGTTCGCCTGTGGGCGGGGGCGCGCCTGCGGCGGCGGTGCGGCGCCTGCGAGCTGCAGCGCCGTCTGGTCGCTGGCCGAGTCGTGGCGCAGCGACAGGCCCAGGCCGCCGCCGCCGTCGCCGCGCTGCGGCGAGGTCTCGGCGCGCCGCTGCAGCGCGGCGCCCACCGGCCCGCCTTGCACGCGCACAGCGGCTTTCAAACCGTCTTGCCATGACGTGTGGCTGACAGCGCTATGCTGCCTTGCAGGACGCATGCGAAAGATGCCCGCCCAGCCAGCAGAGCTGTGGCTAGACGGGAGATGCAAAGGTCTGCAGACACGCGTATGGGCGGCCGGCGCACCGGGCCAGACATCAGCGCCGATCGGCCCTGTGGGGAGCGCTGGGGATGCCAGCGCACGGGCGAGCACATGACCTGAGCCGTCCAGCGCTTACGCACCGAGTCGCGTCCACGGCTGCGCAACTCCAGCAGCACCCAGCGGCATGCAGCTCACATGCGGGGTCGTGCGCCGCGCGCGCGCGCACCCGGCGGGCTGCCGGCGCGCGGGTTGGGCGGCGAGGCGCTGCGGCGCTGCAGGGCCTCGCGCGCCATGTCGCGCGCGCTGTCCAGCCGCCCGACCTGGCCCTCGCCGCCGCCCGGCCCGCCGCCGCCGCCGGCGGCCGCTGCCGCCAGCCCGGCCTCCGCTTCCGCCATGGCCTGCGCGCGCGCCGCGGGCCACGTGAGCCAGCACAAAGGACAGAGATCGGCATGCGCGATAGGCGCGCGCTCCGACTCCAGCAGACAGTGGCCGGAAACCGTGGCGCCCCACGCAGCTCTCCGCTAGACAGGTCGCCCCGAAGCGAGCGGTCTCAGGATGCACACACCGTGTGCCTGCCTCTCGCAAGAGGCTGTTCCCCTGTGGTGCACGGCCCTCGAGCTCGTGCTTGAGCAGCAGGTCTGGGAGCTGCGAGTCTGGGTCATCGCCGCGGGCTGGTTGCCTGTGAGGGGCAGGCCAGCAAGGGGGAGGGCACGCTGTCCACAGGCGACACGCCAGCACGCGCAAGGGCCGCACGCGCGCGGTCCGCGCCTGCAGGTTCTGCGCGGAGTCCTGGCGCTCGGTCATGGCGGGCGGGCGCGGCTGGTAGTTGGCGCTGTCCTGCCGCTCTACCAGCCCGGGCCGCCGCGCGGCCGCGGCGGCGCCGGCCACCGCCGCGTGGCGCTCCGCGAGGTCTGCGTCGCTGTCAAACTCCGAGACAGACACCACGTCGGCGCCGCCTGCGACGCCCCCCGCGCAGCCTGTCAGGCCGCCGCGGCGAGCTGCTTCACGGCGCCAGGCTGCAGCTACGTTGTCCATGTCACGCGAACGGGCATGGCGCATGCCGGAGGCACACAGAGAGCGCGAGGGGTCAGCGTTGGAATGCATTGCGCGAGAGCCACGGGTGCTCGGACACCCTAGGATCTGTGTAAGGAACGAAGACAGCTGAGGCATGCAAACGCGCATCAAGGTGCCGCTGTCACGTGGGCGCCCGACGGGCACGCGCCCTCCCCGGACGGCGCGCTATGATCCAAGAACGGCGGCGCGTATGCGGGCAAGCCGCCCGCGTCCGCCCCCGCCGCCCGCCGGCCGTGCGGCTGCTCCCCATCCTGGCGGCGCGCCAAAGAGCCTCACCACACTGGCTTGCATCGCTCAAGTAGTTATTCTACGCAACTCGTCCCTTTCGACTGCGCTTTCTTCGTCTTTCTCAGCCTGTCAGGGCTCAGCATGCCGCAACATGCAAGCAAAGCAACGGCCCGGCACGCTTGCAAACAACACCACTTTCTTATTGCAAGGTGGCCATCTTGCCGCCAGCGCGGCGCACCGCATGCGCATGCGCCGAGAGCTGCCCGCCCGCGGCGCCCGGGCGCTCCGCGGCGCCCTCATCGACCGGCACCGCGTCCAGCGTGTCCAGCGCGCCAAACCTGGCCAGCACGCTGCCGCGGTACCCGCCGGCCGTCCGCCTGCGCGGCGCGGCCCGCAGCCGCCCTGTTATCCTTACTCGAGCAGCGATACTTGGAAGTCTGCCCTGGCGTCCAGCTTCGCCCGCGGCCTCGGCCTCCGCCCTCTGATTTCGAAGCTGGTCATGGCCATCGGCGGCTCAGCATATAGGCGCGCAGTAACCTGCGCACTCAACCAACATCACTCCGGCTCCGTCGGGCAGCGTTTCGTGACTGCAAGCCTCCGCAGCGCAATCAAAACATCGGTCCCGGGGCGCTCGGCGGGGGCGCCGCGCGCGGGCTCGACGCGCGCGCGCAGGGCCGCCGCGGGCGCGCACCGCAGCGCCGGCACAAGCGGGTTGCCGACCAGGCACAGGCTGCGCAGCGCGGCGTCCAGCGCGGCCGGCAGCGCGGCCAGCTCGGCCAGGCGGTTGCGCGCCAGGTCCAGCGTGGCCAGGCTGCCGCAGGGCCGCAGGCCCTCCAGGCCGTCCGCGGACGCCAGGCAGTTGCCTGCGAACGTTTGCTTGATGTGAGGATATAGCGACACAGCCCACTGCGTCCGGCCGCTGCCTGCAGGAGTGTGCTTGATGTGTAGACATGGCAGCACGGCACACTGCGTCAAGGCCCCTGGCAGGCCTGGCGCTCGCGGGGCTGCAAGGCCGCGCAGCAGCGGGGCAGCGGCGCCGCGGCACCTGCCAGGTTGAGCCAGCGCAGCGAGCCCGGCAGCGCGCCCAGGCGGCACACGCCGTTCTCCGCCAGGTCCTGCGCGCGCGCGCGCAGCCGTGAGCGCCCGCTCCCGAACGCGGCGCCCGCGGCCCGTCACGGGCTCCTCGCATTACCAGGGGCTGGGGGACGCGCGCTGTCAAGGCCCCGCGCGCCGCGGCGCCCCCGCGGCGAGTTTTCCTGGCGCCGCGCAGCCCGGCCAGAGCGGCCACCCCGCGCGCGCCCGCCGCGCACCAGGGCGTCCAGCCGCGCGAGCGCGTGCAGGCCGTCGACCGCGGTGAGGCGGTTGTGCGAGAGGTCCAGGTGCCGCAGGCCGCCCAGCGGCTGCAGGCCCTTGAGGTGCGCGATCTGGTTCCCGCCCGCCAGCAGCGTGCGCACGCCGGTGAACGCCTGCGGGCGCCGCGCGCGCGTGAGCTCCGGGGCGCCCCTGCGGGGCGACGGCGCTCGCAGGCTCCAAGCAATGTGCCCCAGGGGTGCGCCAGGGGCGCACATCGAGGTTTTGCAGGCGATCAATGCCCCTGTACTGCAGGTGCAGGACGGAGACACCCGACGGGCCCGTATTATACCTGTGGGCAGGAACGAGTCAGCTTCTGTGCGCCATGAACGCTGCAGCAGGCACAGAGACGGCACCGCATGCAAACAATGCAAGCACGCACGTCTCCAGCGTTTCGCACAGCTCCCTCAGAGTCTCGGGGGTGAGCTCGAACGCCGACATCCGTCCGCCTGAGCGCCGCTCACGCCCAGGAGTGCGACGATGCCGCTGTCACGCCCTCACTCAACCTCAGCTCGGGTCACGTCTGCCAGCCTGTCCGGCCAAAGTGCGCTCTTCAATGCTAAGGGCGTCCGAGCGAGGGCGGGCACCATTTTCCTCCGCCTTTGAAACAAAAAAGGGATGCAACTTTCAGAACAGGGTTACAGGTAGGTAGAGGCTTGGACTTGCACCCAAGCCGCCTGACTTGCTGAGGGGAAAGGTGCGACTTAAGCTGCTGCAGATGGCACCTGTGGCGAGCTTCTCGGGGCGCACAATGGCTCCAGTCGCGCCGCAGCAGGTGAGACGCTGGGTGCAGAGCTGCATTGCATCATGTTTTGCATGTACGAGCAGGCATGCGCTTGTGCCCTTGCGCGCACTGCTTGAGGAGCACTGCCACATGAGCGGGGCATTGTGACGCAGGCGCACGGCTTGAGGCATAACTTTGCCGGCTGCGCGCTGCCGCTGCCGAGCTACCGCACGCGCGTGAACAGGCGCCTGCAGGTGCGCCTGCCTCCCAAGCGAGCTGGCTGCTAAGCCGCGCTGCGCGCGACGCATGGCTCCAGAAAGTTCTTGCCGTGCGCAGCGAGTGGCCTGAGGCGCGCGCGACGCTGCAGGTGGCGAACGTGGCAAAGGACATAATCTTTGACAACGTGTCCAGGAAGAAGATGCAGGACGGCATTAACAAGCTGGCCGACGCGGTGGGCGTCACGCTGGGCCCGCGAGGTCCGCCGCCCGCGCCGGCACTGCGGCAGCAAGTGCACTCCCGTGTTCCATCCTGGCCCCAAGCTCTGTGGTCAGAGCAGACCCCAAAGCGGCGTGGCCCGAGGCGGAGTTACAAGCGCACGCGCGACAGCAGCGTCGCGGGCACCTTTGGCCAGGTCTGCGGCGTGGCTGAGCTGTGCAGAGCGAGGCTGGCGCGCTCTGCCCTGCTGCAGCCGGACAGCGGGGACACTGTGCCGGCGGCGGCGGCACCGCAGCTGCCAAGCGCCGGGGACGCTCATACGTGTCCGTGTGCGGGTGGAGAGCATACTGCACTTTTGCTTTGAGCAGCTGTGTCTGGGCGCGCGGAGCGTCAGCGTCTCAGTATGGGGTGGCCAAGGGTGCGCCGGGTCGGAGCTTCCATGAGCGCGCAGGCCCGCCGCCGCCCCGACGCAGGTCAGGGTAGGGCTCACCCCGGCGCGCGCGGCAGGGCGCAACGTGGTGCTGGAGCAGTCGTACGGCGTGCCGCAGGTCATCAACGACGGCGTGTCGATCGCGCGCGCCATCGAGCTGGAGGACCCGGTTGAGAACGCGGGCGCGCAGCTCATCAAGGAGGCGCGCGCGCTGAGCTTGCCTGCCCCATCCCTATTCCCATCCCTATCCCAAATGGGGGAGGGGAGGGGACTGAAAAAGAGAAGGGCATCACGCGGTTGCCTGCCCCGCTCTGCGTGGCTGTCACACCTGAGCCGCCGCATCGCAGGCCATGCCCCATGCACGCTCACCACCGCGCGAAGGCCTGCCCAACTGTGTGGCTGCTACGTGTGCCTGCTGCACCACCAGCCGTGCCCCATGCACGCTGATCACCGCTCACATGAGGCTGGCGCTCACCACTGCTCATGTGAGGCTGCGGGAACCTCATGCATCACCAGCCGCCGGCCACTGCCCCATGGCGCCGGCCAGGGGCGCTGCTGCGGCGTCAGCACTCACCGTGCCGCGCCGCGCTGCGCCAGGTCGCGGGCCGCACGAACGACGCGGCGGGCGATGGCACAACGACCGCCTCGGTGCTGGCGCGCGACATGATCCACTACGGCTTGCAGGCGCGCGCCGGGCGCAGCCCCATGAACAAGCCCTGACGCATGTCGCGGCATGCGCGCTTGCTGGGCGCCCGGGCGCTGCTCCCTGCACTGCACATGCCGGGAGCCGGCGGCCCTCCGCCGCAAGCCGGCCGTCGGGCTTGCCAGCGCAAGCCCGAAAGCACGAGCGCTGCGGCGGCGCACCAGAGGGTCGGCGGCGTGTGTTGCTGGCGCCGACGTGAGTGGCGCTGCTGGGCCGCGCGCAGTACGTGACCGCCGGCGCCAACCCCATCTCGGTCAAGAAGGGCATCGACAAGACGTGCGAGTTCCTGGTGGCCCAGCTGAAGGAGAAGGCGCAGCCGGTCAAGGGCGCGTCGGACATCAAGGCGCGCGCGGCCCAGCGGGCCCGCCCGGCGCGCGGCGCGGCCGCCGCCCAGCCAGGCCGCCGCCGTTGGCCGTTGTTGAAGAAAGTGGCCGCGGAGGCGGCGGACTGCGCGCCGGCCAGGAAGCGGCGGACCTGAGGCGGGGCGTGCCACTGCTGTCCACATGCGATAGCAGGTGCCCATGGGCTGCAGAGCGTCTGCTTAAGAAAACGACAAAAGTATGAAGGGAAGAGCGAGCTGGTTTGTGGCGCGCGTAGAACGTGGCCACCATCTCGTCCGGCAACGACGCGTTCATCGGCGAGCTGATCGCGGAGGCGCTGGACCGCGTCGGCGCGGACGGCGTGCTGTCCATCGAGACCGGCAACGCGCTGGAGACGACTGTGGATGTGCAGGAGGGCATGCAGATCGACCGCGGCTACATCTCGCCGCAGTTCATCACCAACCAGGCGCGCGCGGTCGGGGCCGAGCCTGCGGCCCACCAGCAGCTGGGGCCGCAGTGAGAGCCGCGCTCGCACGCACCCGCTGCACCATGCTCGGCCGTCTGCAGGGGGCAGCGGCAAGGGCTGTGAGCGCTGCTGGCTGCGTGGCACGGCCCGCGGGATTGTAGACCAACTGCTCAGGCGCTCAAGCAGCATGCGCCTTTGCGCGCGAGTAGTCGGACGCAGATTGACCGCTGAGCGCACCTATGGCCGGACAAGGTTTCCTTGGCGCCTCTTCCTCCCCGCCTCGAAGCCGGGTTCGGGGCACACCCAAGAAGGCCGTGCGGCTACTTGTGTCCGAGGGTGCGGGCCGCCGGCGCGAGGCTCCGCGCGCGCGCCGCAGGAGCGGCTGCTGGTGGAGTACGACAACGCGCGCGTGCTGGTCACCGACCAGAAGCTGGAGAGCATCAAGGACGTGCTGCCGCTGCTCGAGCAGCTGACGCGCGTCAACCAGCCGCTGCTCATCATCGCCGAGGACGTCACCGGTGCGCGGCTGCGCGCCGCTCGCAGCTCTTGGGGACGCGCGGCCATGGCGTGTCTCTCTTGCGGGACGCACGGCGACGGCGTGCGCCAGGATGGGGTACACGCCTCGGTAGGTGGCGGTGGGAGAGCTTGGAGGGTGGGACTGGTGGACCACGCAGGCTGGCAGCGCGCCGCAGGCTGCCAGGCTGTGACCTCAAAAGCGTGGCAATCAGGCGCCTGTGATGCTGTGACAGGACGCTTGCGCATGCGCCGCCCTGGCACGCATGGAGAAGGCCCTTTTCAGGAGGGCAGGCGAGGAACAGGATGGCGCGCGCGCGGCGCGGCAGGCGAGGCGCTGGCCACGATGGTCGTCAACAAGCTGCGCGGCATCGTCAACGTGTGCGCGATCAAGGCGCCCGGCTTCGGCGAGCGGCGCAAGGCGCTGCTGCAGGACATCGCGATCGTGACCGGCGCCGAGTACATTGCGCGCGACCTGGGCATGAAAGTGGAGAGCGCTGCGCTGGAGCAGCTGGGCACCGCGCGCAAGGTGCGCGCGCGCGCCGCAGGGCCCCTCGCGCACCTGCCTGCCTGGCTGCCGGGAGGGCTATGCGAAGCCAGTCTCATGTGCTCGCGTGCCCCGGGAGAGAGCGGACGGTGCGCCAGTCAGCTCATAATGCGCGCGCGCGAGGCGTGCGGCCTGCATGCGGGTCATCGGATGACATACACTCTCGATGTTTTGTGCAGAGTTGCAGAGTTGAACAGCATGGAGTTTTTGCGCAGCACGCCCCCAGCCGACGGGGTGCTGCGCGCGCGCGCAGGTCACCGCGGGCAACAACTGGTGCACGCTGGTCGCGGACGCGGCGAACAAGGAGGAGATCCAGATGCGCATCGCGCAGATTAAGAAGGAGCTGTCCGAGACCGACTCGGTCTACGACACCGAGAAGCTGTCCGAGCGCATTGCCAAGCTGGCCGGCGGCGTCGCCGTCATCAAGGCGCGCCGCCCTGTCAGGGCTTGCGTCGCTGCGCTCGCGGCGCCCTGTAGCAGCGCGGCAAATGGCAGCAGCTGTGTGCGCGCCTGTGCTTGCACAGCTGTGGGTGCGAGGTCCGCTCGATGAAGGCGAAGGCTGGACACTGCTACCTCCTGAATCGCACTGCCACCTCTTGGAGTGCCACCCAAGCGTGTGCAGCCTCCAGGAACTGTCATCGGGCATTGGGTTCGTGCCCCGCTGCAGCCTGGCCGCGCCACAGGCTGCATGGCACCAGACGTGGGCTGTTTCCTTGGCCGGACGGAGCGGAATCCTAATCCTGACCCTGCCCGCGGCAGGTCGGCGCCGCGACCGAGACCGAGCTGGAGGACCGCAAGCTGCGCATCGAGGACGCCAAGAACGCGACCTTTGCGGCGGTCGAGGAGGGCATCGTGCCGGGCGGCGGCGCCGCGCTGCTGCACCTGGCCGAGCTCGTGCCGGAGTTCAGCGCGAGCCTGTCCGACAGCGAGGAGCGCCTCGGCGCCGACCTGGTCGGCAAGGCGCGCGCCTGCCCCCCACCGGCAACCTCCGGCCCGCCCTGCTCTGAACCCCGCATCCCGCCCTGACAGCGCGGAGCGCTTCATTGCACACCCCATGGCGCGGGGGGCAGCGCGGCCCAAGCCTCCCCCGATCCACGCCGAGCAGACTGGTACGGGGACATGCGTAAACGGTCTGGCGGCTGATCTGGGTTGGAGACGGAGGAGGGCCGCTTCATGTTTGTTCGCAGTGCCTGCCCGCCCACTAGAGCTTCTGCTGGCCTCTGCATGAGGCGCATCTCATGCCATCCCCAAGGCATGTAGCCCTGTAAGTGCAACAACAGGGAGAGCTGCTGGTTAAAGTGCATTTGCGGTGGAAAAGCAGGGATGCTCACACCGGGTGGCGCCTGCATGTGCTTGCCACCTGCGGGACGCTCATGACCATGGGTGCGAAGGCGCTGGTGGCGCCCGCGCGGCTCATCGCCAGTAACGCCGGCGTGGAGGGCGACGTCATCATCGAGAAGCTGATGGGCCAGCCGTTCGAGATGGGCTACAATGCCGTGCGCCCCGCGCCGCATGCGGTGTAAGTTAGGGCTAGCGCTACCCTACCCTACCCTACCCTGCTCTAGAAGCTGATGGGCTAGCCGTTCGAGATAGGCTACATTGTAGCCGCTACAACGCCGTGCGCCCCGCTTCGCATGCGGCCAGGCTTGCAGAGGGTTTTGGGGCGTGGTGTGTAGGGCTGCGAGAGGCGCTGCGCCCGACCCTGGCCCTGCTGCGTCTGCCCGCCTGTGGGGCGCGGCTGCAGCAAAGCCGGCACTGTCAGCACACAACCTATTTGTTTACCCTGTATTACGGTCTGTTCCAAGGGGGTGGCTACTGCCATGCGTCGGGAACTGTAGACGATCTTCAAAGCTACTCCTGTTCGCATGCGTGCTTTGGGTACAGCTGTGTATGAGCGTCATGTGAAATGTGATTGCGCCGGCGCTGTCTCATGAAGAGCGCGGCGCAGATGGAGGACCGCATCGAGAACCTGCTGGAGGCGGGCGTGCTGGACCCGGCCAAGGTCACGCGCAGCGGCCTCATGAATGCCTGCGGCATCGCCGGCATCATGCTCACCACGCAGGCGCGCCGCCGCGCAGCCCGACACCATGGTGGCGCGGCGGGCCTGCCGCTGTCGTCGTGCGCGGCAGTTCAGCCGCCGCCGTCGTGCGTGGCACGACAGTGTTACGTCGCAAACTGACCCAGCGCTTGCTGTCGTCCATGCTAGGCAGACATGCTGCGAGGCGTGACAGAGTTTGAGACAAGCCACAGAGATTCGAGCTGTGTGGCTGGTCGCAGGCGATCGTGGTGGGTCTATGCTGGGTGGCCTTGCTGCGAGGCAGCCACCAGGTGAGGCCTGAGCTCTGTGGCGGGTCGCAGGCGATCATGGTGGAGAAGAAGGAGAAGAAGGCGGGCGCGGGCGGCGGCGGCATGAACTCCATGGGCATGAACCCGAACGGCATGCCGGCCGGCTTGACAATGTGAGCGGGTGCAACCACGAACGCATGCACGTGCAGCCGCTGTGGCGCACTTGCGCAACACTGCTGTGCGCTGGTGTGCGTGGGAGGGCCGTGGTTGTGCCTGCCTGTTTGCGGGCGTTGACCTGGGTGTTCTGTGCAAAGAACTGCTGTTTAAGTAACCTCAATATTGACTTTCTGAGCTGTTACATTGATAACATCGCTGTGCGGCTATGCGGTAGGTCGGCGGTGCAAGTTCAAAAACCCCCCCCCAAAGCTGTCTTTGCTACACACAAGCTTCCTGCGACAGATATATACACCAAGCACCTGGAGTGTCACTGGCCGCAGAGCAACAGACAGAAACAGTGCCAGGCAATACAACAGCCCCAATCCACCTTTGGTTGATTCCCCGCACTTGCCCGGGGCATGGCGCACTCCCTGACAAGTGGCGGGGTGCAGCGGCTGCGTGATGGCGCAGAGGATGAGCCGCTGTGCCTGAGGGTGCGCGGCACTCTCTGCGCTCTGTCTTGTCTTGTGCGACTCCGGTGCTCCGCCTTGATGCAGCGAGTCAAGCGGGCGCGGGCTGCATGCACAGGTTGAGAGCCTGAAGTCGCTCTCAGAGGGCAAGCCCAAGTACGCCTGCGGGTTGACGGATGGCAGCGACTCGATCAGCGCCATCCTGGCCACGCAGGTGCGCCCTTGTATTCCTGACTGAGTGCGCACAGTGCCCAAAGCAGAGCAAGCGATAGGTGCGATGAAGGGCCGCACCTGCTAAACATGACAATCCATGTGAAGGCGCACTAGCACGGCAGCCCTGCTGGGCTGGGTGCAAATACCCCTACACTGCCAGCCGAGCTGTAGGGGGCTGCAGGAGCGCGAGCGACAGAGCCTGTTATGTAACGGGGCGCAACCTGTGCAGGTGAACGTGCGCGTGGCCGCCGGCGAGCTGGGTGTGGGCTGCGTGATACGCCTGACCGAGTACACCATCAACATGGTCAACGGCGCTGCGCGGCCGCTGGTCCTGGGCGCGCCTCACGACTTTCTCCTCACCCACCCTGTGCGGCAGGTTTTCTGTACGGCTGGCTCAGTGTGTTGGAGCCCCTGTGGGGCTGCGGCTGGTGACAGAAGCAATCATGCATGCTCCAATGGCATGCATGCAGACTCTGGCCCAGTAGCGCCGCGGGGGGGCCTGCGAGCCAGCGGCGCCGCGGGCTTGCCGCAACGTCACGCTCCCCGGCGCGCAGACTGCGAGGTGCTGGACAAGCCGGAGGGCGGCGGCTCCGCCGACGCGGCCGCGCCCGCCGCCGCGCCAGCCGCCGCGCCCGCCGCGCCCGCGGCCGCGCCGGCCGCCGCGGCCGACGAGCAGGCGGGCGCGGCGCGCACGCCGGCGCCCGCCCCGGGCAAGGAGAACAGGGACAGGACGGCCAGCGTCAAGGCGGAGCCTGGTGCGGCCGGCAGCGCCGGCGGCAGTGCGCTGAAGACGCCCGCGGCGGCCAAGCGCGGCGCGCCGCTGGCGGGCATGCCGACGCCCGGCGCCACGCCGTCGCCCTACACGCCGTGCGCGCCCTTGAGCCCCGACACCGCAGAGGCTTGCGAGGGGAAAAGACGGATCCCCTGCAACACTTGCTTACAAGGACCTGCACGGACCCGCTGCAGGGGCGGCGCGGGCAGCGGCGCGCGGCGCGCGGCGCAGCCCATCCACGCTCTGAACCCATACAACAACGGCTGGACGATCAAGGCGCGCGTGGCCAACAAGGGCCAGATGCGCACCTTCGAGAAGAACGGCGCCAGCACGTCGCTGTTCTCTGTGGAGCTCGTCGACGAGCAGGCGCGGCCGCGCGCAGGCCTGCTGCTGATGCGGGGGCCGGCGCCCCTCGCCGGCCTGCACGCCTGCAGCGCTCACCGCCGCACCGTCTCCCACGGCGCGTCAAGCCGTACGCGTGTGATACACGACGCCTCTGGCGCACCTGCAGACACCCCCTTGTGGGAGGCTTTCTCTGCTACAAACCACTACGGGCTGTTCACTTTGCACGCCTCCAGAGCGGACCGGCGTTCACGGCGCCGCACGGGCCAAAGCCACCTGGGGCCCGGCATGCGTGGTGGAGGGCGCGCATGCCCGGCCCGGCGCGCTGAGCCTGCTGGCCCGCGCGCCGCAGGGGACGGCCATCGAGGCCACGCTGTGGCGCGAGCTCGCGGAGCGCTACTTTGACATCATGGAGGAGGGCAAGGTGTGCTGCCAGGGCCAACCCTAACCCTATGCCAAGGCCGCGCCTGCGCCGCTCGTGATCAGGACGGTGGGTGAGAGGGGCCGCTGGTGCCGCCAGGCTTTGCGCCGCTGCTATATACTCGTAGGTAGTCTGGAAAGGGTGCTCTGGCAAAGGCCGGGAAGGGTGCTTCACTCACGCCCTGCACAGCATCAGCGCACCTGCTCGGGACAGACGGGTTCGCCGTGCTGACTTATCTGCGCATGCAGGGCAATCACATGCTGTGATCTTCCATGTGTGCCAGGAACGTGTTGTGCACATGTCCACTATGTGCATCACATCACAGGCAGAGCACCTCCAGCTGTGGCCAGCATGCGCTATGGGCAAGACCGGTCGTCAGCTTGGCCGCGCGGCATGCGGCCGTATCCGCACCCCGCGCGCCGGCCACAGGCCGAGGCACAACATGCGCGCCAGCATGCGGAGCTCGAGTGCGCCTGTGCGGCGGCGCGCAGGTGTTCTGGGTCAGCCGCGGCAAGGTCAAGCCGGCCAACCGCCAGTACAGCGCCGTGCGCAACGACTACACCATCAACCTGGACAACGGGTGCGGCCCACCGCACCCTGACCTAGACCTGTAATCAGGGTCCTTCCTCAGCGCAGCCCTTGCGCGACGCGCCGAGAAAGACCCTGAGCCCCGGTCCTTGCCGCGTTTCGGCCGTCATGCACGCCCCTGCATCCATGAGGGGATGCTTGTGAACAAAAGGTCCTGGGCGATTCTACGCTCTCGCCGCTTTGCGCGAGAGGTGCGACACAAGCACGTCGCGCGGCAGGAGCGAGATTGAGGAGTGCGCGGACGCAGACGCCAGCCGCATGCAGGCGCGGCTGACCTACGTGCCCATCGGCTCGCTGCCCGGCTACACCGGCAAGCGCATGCTGGTGCGCGCATGATTGCGGCGTGCGCGGGCGCTGTGAAGCCAGCCTGAGGAAGAGGGGACCCTGGTGGCGTACAGCTTTGTTGTGTCTGAAGTGGTCGGCACAATACATTCGCTTACAGCACGCGCTCTGTCTTGCTACCGTCTGCATGTCAGCAAGGGGTGGCGCAGGCGCGCCTGCTGGCCATGGCCACACCACATGATATCCGGCTGGCTGCCACATTGCGAGCGCATACAGGCGGGCCTGCTGCGTAATTGTCGGGAGACCCTGAGCGCTGGGTTGCATGCGGGCGCAACATGGGGGAGCGCCGCGCAGGTGGGCCTGCTGGCGCGTTTGTCACAAGACCCTGTGTGTAGGGTTTGCATGCGCGCGTGACACGGGGGAGCGCCGCGCAGGTGGACCTGCTGCGCATTTGTCACGAGACCCTGGGTGTAGGGTGTGCGTGCGGGCGCAACACAGGCGGGGCGCCGCGCAGGTGGACCTGCTGGGCGTGGTCACGGCGACGGGCCCGCTGGGCAGCGTCAAGCGCCAGCGCGACGGCACCGAGCTCGCGCGGCGCGATCTCACGATCGCCGACCAGAGGCGCGCGCGCGCGCCCCAAGCCGGCGCCCCAGCGCACCCGCTGCGCAGCGGGGAGCAGGGCGAGCCTGCAGCCCCAGGGCGTGTGACAATCCCGTCGCGGTGTGTGATCTGTGCAAGGCTGAGGAGCGCAGGCACACGCGCGGCGCGTGCAGCCACGAGCCGCCGGCGCCGGCCCTTGCAGCGAGCGCGCCCGCGCGCCGCCACGCCAGTGCGGCGGTCCGGGCGGGCGCGCGCTAACGGAGCGCGGCTGCGCGCACAGCAGCAAGACTGTAACAGTGACATTGCAGGGGCGCATGGCAGAAAAGTCATGCGGGCGCGCGCTGACGGGACGGCCGCGCGCGCGCGCAGCGGCAAGACTGTGACGGTGACGCTGTGGGGCCAAGCGGCGGAGGAGGCCGGCGCGGAGCTCGAGGCGCTCACGCACGCGCTGGTCTCCATCTCGGCGTGCCGGGTGACCGACTACAACGGCGCGCCCCGCACCCGCACGCGCAGCGGCCGCGCAGCGGCGCCCCCGCGCATGCAAGCGCTTGACGCATGCGCTCGCGGCCCCCTGCGCCGCCGCCGCGCGAGCGCGCGAGCGTTCGCCCCCCGCAGAGCCCACTAGACATATGTTTGTGTATAACGCAGGGCGCAGTGAGCAGTAGGCACTGAGTGCTGGCAATAATCGGCGCAGGCGTGTCGGTCAGCACGATATCGCGCAGCGCCATCGCGATCAACCCGGAGAGCGAGGAGGCGACCGCGCTGCGCGGCTGGTGGGACGCCACCGGCTGCACCGCCGCGCTCACGCACGCCGGCGAGGGCCTGTCCTCCGCGCTCAAGTGCGCACCCTCCCATAGCCCGCGACACGCCGAGCCGCCCGGAGCCGGGGTCGGCGCCGAGCCGCGCACGCTGGGGCTCAGCGAGGCCGGTGGCGGCGCGCCGGGCCGCGCGCCGGCGTCCTGAGCCCGCTGAGCTTGAGGCCGGGGCATGCAGGGGCAGCGGCGGCGCGCCGGAGCGCGCCACGCTGGCAACGCTGCGGCGCGAGCGCGACCTGCTGCCGCCCGCAGACGCCAAACCGGAGTACGCGAGCGTGGTAGCGACGGTCGCCGCGGTGGACCCCGCGCAGACCCTGTACTACCAGGCCTGCCCGGACAACAACCGCAAGGCGCGCCCCGCGGCGCGCCGCCCCCTGCTTGCGCTGCTCCGCCGCGCGCTGTTTGCGTCAGCAGGCGGGCCGGCATGAAGGTGACGCGAGCTGCGACGTCCGCCTCCGCGCACCCAAAACATGGCCGAGGCCGTGCCCGCTTTAGCTAGGTACTCGCACGCAGTCCGAGTGGGGGGCCTGCAGAGGTGGGCTGCGCAGGGCACTCATGGTGCTGCTCGGGCAGAAGACAGCGGCGCTTGCCGTCACAGCCCAGAGAGCGGCGACCTGGGAAGGTGCAGTCGCCGCGGCCATCGCGCCCTGCCGCCGCAACGTCCTGCTGGCGGCCCCCATTTGGGGAGGCGCCTCGCCCGAGCAGCCCCGGCCTAGTGCCACAGGCTGCGGGTTGTGGCAGCACCAGCGCCGGGCCGCGCGGCAGACCCGGGCCGGCCGCGAGCGCGCCGCGGCGCGCGCAGGTGGTGGCGCAGGGCGACGGCTGGTTCTGCGAGCACGACGGCCAGACGTACCCGGCCATGGTGCGGCGCTACGTGATGCAGGCGCGCGTGTGCGACGCGTCCGGCGAGGGCACGCTGTCCGTCTTCGACGACCAGGCGCGCGCCCAGCCTCCCTGCCCCTGGTCAGGGCGGCGGGATGCGCAAGGGTTCACATCCCTGGCACGGCTGCGACCCCGCCAAGGCGCTCTCAACACATGATGCAGATATGCGCCGGATGCCATGTGTTCACGGCCACACTGTCCAATGTTGTCACCGGAAACTGCGTATATGTGCGCCACATGATGGTGCAGGAAAAATAAAATAAATTAAACAGCCCCCGCGAGGGCGCAGGCGCGCGTGCTGCTGGGCAAGACGGCGGACGAGGTGGCGCCGCTGAAGGAGGCGCCCGACCCCAAGCCCTACGAGGCGCTGCTCGAGCGCGCCGCCTGGGGCGAGTGGCTGCTGCGCGTGCAGTCGCGCACGCAGTGCGCGCCCTTCTGTCCTCATGCAGATTGGCTCAAATCATGCCCCTCTGCCCTCCTCAACTGCTCAGCTCCTCAAGCGTCGCCGGCACTGCGTCGCGGTGTGCACACTTGCAGGGAACGTTGCGAGGCGCGCGCATGTTGCCAGCTCGCTTCCGCGACGCACATGGACATGGACCGAACTGCAGCGAGCTTGGCTGCCTTTGAGGCAGTCCATGAGCATGATCACATGAATTCGATGCCAGAGTAAGATATATGGATTAGGGACACTGGTGTGCTGTCCAGTGCGCCGACCTGGTGTCGCACATGCTGGCAGGGAGTACAATGGCGAGCTGAGGCAGCGCCTCAGCGCGGCGAGCATCAAGCCGATCGACTTTGTGGAGGAGAGCCGCCGCATGGTCGCGCTGCTGACTGCGTCATCTGCCTAGGGCCCCGCCGCGCCGCCCCCAAGCGAGGGTGGGGCGGCATGCGCCTGAGCGTTGCGCTGGCGGCACTGCCGCCTCGGGTGTCAATGTCAGGGCGCTGTCAAATCACACGCCACGCCTCTGAAGCTTAGCTGTGCATGGGTGGTCAGCGAGTGCAGGGTGTGATTTGGTGCATGGTAGAGACCGCCGCGTTGCGGTTATGCGGACTGAACACCAGCGTATTTGGAGGTGGCTGCACACATGTACCAGGCAATGCATCCAGCACTGTGTACACACGGCATATGGGGCTCACGTAGGTTTGCAAATAAACAGCTATATCAAGGGGGCTGCTTGCGCTGAGAATGGGCATGGTGCACTACCATATGAAATACAGCGTGCTTTTGCATGCTGGCTGGCAGCATGGACATGAAAAGCAATGCATACCCTGTGCACCTGACTGTCCCCTCTCCAAGCTTGCTTTCCTCCCTACCACCACATCAATCAGATGGGTGCCAACACATCACACAACACACTCCACCCGGCTACTCGCTGTATTGGATATACTATCGTTTCTTTGTCTACGCTTGTGCTCAGAATTGAAATTCGGGCATGCTCTGAAAGCTTTCAATGCTCTCTGGTTGTTGTGCACAATAGCTTTGTGAAAAGTGAGATGAAAAAGTCTGGTATGGAAAGAAGGCAGCATACGAAAGCTCTCACATTACACCAGCACCTGCCAAGGCCTTTGCAGCTCTCTGTAAGGGGTTTATTGGTCCTCAAGGCCCTCAATGAGGAATACAGGGTAAATATTTTTTGGTCTCCTTTCATTGCACACACGAAGCTCAGGTGTGACACTACCAATTCAACTGCAGAACTCGCTACAGAGGAACACCACCACATTATCTCGATGTCTTCTCCCTATCAACCATCGGTGTGTAAGTGTGATGACAAACATACATGCACTTCGGCCCCGCTCGTTGTTACACAGGTGTCTATATGCGCTAGACCGCTTCTGCAGCGCCAAAGTTCACACCATACGCATGCGTACAAGACCCACAAAGCCTCTCACCGTCTTGGCCACGGGCTACACCCAGGCACAGCAGCAACCCTTGCGCATTGCACCTGAGGTCCCTGGATCCCGCATCAGCAGCACACCAATGACGGCGTCCCTGAATCTATCATGACCTCTCACATCCCGGCGCTCAGGCGGCCGCAACCAGCTCCTTGCGCGCCTCGAACTCCAGCTCGACGGGGCCCGCGGCGGCGCGCTGGCGCGCGAGCGAGGCCAGCGCACAGTGCGCCGCCTTCTGGCCGCTCATGAACATGGCGCCAAAGGTGGGGCCCATGCGCGGGCAGCCGTCCAGCTCGGCAACCTGCGCACACATGTGGACAAACTAGGCTTGCAGTCCATGGACATGACATGTACAGGGTACATTTCTGGCACGCTGGGGAACATGCTGTCAGGCCATGAGCATGAAGTCTGCTAATAAATCGCCATGTGACCTTGGCATCGGCTTGAGGGGCGCAGCCCCTCCGCCGACCGATCCAAGCAGAAGCGTCAGAAATCTGTGTCAATGATGCCTTGTCTAGAGTGCGAGGGACACGGTCATGAAGGGCGCGCCTCCATGCCGCAGATGACCATGCCGGGCACGACCTCGCGCGTGTGGTTGACCACAGCGTCCTCAGCGCTGTTCATGTCCAGCGCGGACATGCCCGGCACCGCGCTAACCATGCCCAGCTTCTGCAGCCGCTTCACGCCTGCGCACGCACCGCCATGAAAATGTGTCAGCTGAGCACAGCACTTACGGCATTCCCCGCTCAACGGCCATGCATGGCATCACCCTCGTCATGCCCATCCTCCGCAAGTCACGCGCATCCTCCGCATGTCCGTGCAGCCCACGCAAACACCACAAGCATCACAAAGCACTCACGCACATGGCAGCTTTTCAACCAAGCCCGCCAGGACCTCCAGCCATGCCAACATGACCAGACGCCTGTGCGCCGCTCCCATGCCCCTGGCTTGCACGCAGCAATGCGCACCGCTGGCGCCCATGGGCCCGTCGTGGCCGGTGGACGACACCATGACCTTGGACTCGAGCACATTGGGGTCCATGCACATCTGCGTGTCGTGGTTCAGCGACACCAGCGTCCAGTTGGTCACCGCGCCGCCCACGTAGCGACCGCGCGCGGGGTCCTCGCGCACGACCAGGTCCTCAACCGCGGTCGCGTTGAACAGCTTCACGTTGGGCGCCTGCGCGGCGCGTGTGTACGCGGGTGAACAACCGCGCGGGTGTGGCTTTGCGTGCGCTGTCACTACCTACCAAGCAAAGGTCGAGCGCCTGTATGTCTGCACTCCTGCGCAAAACTGGGTAGCTCTTTGTGCTGCCACACCTCGCACGCTGCGCCACACATGCGAGTGGTCCCTGAAAACGCCGCTTGCAAGCCTGGGTGGGGTGGTGTAGCCGCGGGCGCGCGCCTTCAGGACCTTGGACAGCAGCGTGGAGGTGAACAGCGAGGCGTGCTTGACGACCACAAAGTCGCCCTCGTCCTCGTACGGCACCTCCAGCTCGTCCAGCAGGCCGTGCGCGGGCTTGCGCACCACCATCGCGCTGAACAGCTGCCCGCCCAGCCACGCGCCGCCGCCCGGCGCCACGCCCTGCTCGATGATCGCCACCTGCGCGCTCGCGCGTTGCCCACGCTCGCTTTTCCCAGATTGGAACGGGCAGGCGGCACTGCACGCAGCTCCATCTTGACAGTCAGCTGGGCGCTGCAGCGCTGCAAGCAGCAGCGCACACCACGAGCAAACCGCCCATTCGCTGCAAGCAAGCACCGCACACCACAACCGAGCTGCAGCTGATCTCATGACGAAAAATGTTTCATGCAAGTCACTGTCTGCATAATGTGCATAATTACAAGAGACACGTATGCATTCAGGTTCGGGTCTTGTTGCTGCAGAGTTGGACGCAGCAATGCAAACACTTATTGGCCAAGCAGCACACCTTGACCTCGGGGTGCTTGGACAGCTCGTACGCGCAGGACAGGCCTGCAGAGCCCGCGCCGGCGATGATGACATCGCACTCCGCGTACTCGTCCAGGTCCTTGAAGTAGCGGCTGGTCATCGCGCGGCTCACCTGCACTTTCAGCACCGCCATCGCAACAAGCCGGCGCAACAAAATATGCACGTGGAAGGGCCCAGGTTGCGTTGTGCTTAAATACAAGGTACATAAGAAGGTGCAGCGCCAAGGGATGTTCTATACAGCTCAGCACTTATTTAAAGACGAGCTTCTAGCACAGCAGCGGCGCAGACACTCTCCTTTCAACGCCTGGCGTTGGGCAGATGGCAGCGCTTGTACAAGCAAAATTTAATATGAGGCTCTCCCCTCAACCACCTTTTAAGCACTTCAACCATCTTGTCAATCCCTGCACACTACTTTCCTTGTTGCAACAGCACAGCAACTTGTATAGCTACTACCCAGGAGGTTGGCAGCACCTGGTGCTCGCGGATCGGCTCGAACGAGAAGTTGTCAAAAGGCGTCTCAGCCGCGAGCTGGTTGGCGACCGCGCGCGGCGCCATCCTGTGCAGCGACGTACAGAACTGTCAAGCCTGACAGCGCGCAAACACGCACGAAACTTGATCGACTGCTTGAGCACTACCTCGGTTGTAATCCATGCCAGAACAAACTCTGAACATAGAATGCGAACCTTCGTTTGCCTCAACGCCCCCATGGACTGGAAAGGGAGAGGTACAACACTGTGAAAGGTGCGCTCCACTTGTATCTCAAGATAGTTGCGTGGAAGCGTCCGTGCAGCCGCACCTGGCACACCGCGCCGCAGGGCGGCGCGAGCCAGCAGCCTGGCGGGCCTGCACAGGGGCGCGCACGCCAGCAGCGGAGAGCAGAGCGAACGCCATTGCAGCCTGGCGCCCCACACTCTGCTTGTCAGGCCCTCGACCGTCCACACCACACTTGCCCCGCTCCGTCTTGTCCGTACTCCACACGTCGTCTCAGCCCCATGATCACGTCGAGGCGCAGTCCCGAAGAGAACGGCCCGAAAACGCGCCACAGGCCGGTCGCTGCAACGGCCATGCCGACGCACTGCCTCGCTGTTGCCTCAAATCGCCCACAGGCAATAAACAACAGAGCAACCCTCGTCGGCCCACACTCCAATAGCTGCACAGGGGCGGCAGAGCCCAGGGCTTGCTGAGCAGCCACATGCGCAATTAGGGTGGCCAGCATCGGGATAAGGCCGCGCTCGATCGGCAGCGTGCGGGCCAGGAAAGTAACAGATAAGCCTCTGCACAAATGCCCCGCCGGCAGTGCATGGCTTTGCGCATGCTCAGCATCACCTCCAACAACAGCCGTGCCGGCCCCGCGCCCACAGGCAGGGCACGCACCTTCTGTGTGTTTGCAAAGTAGCACTAGGAGGCTGGGTTGGAAATGAAGGCGAGCGAGAATTGGCCTGAAAAGGTGCAGAAAGCAACAAATCACCATGCGGCCCCCAGGTCCTATTTAGGACCTTGTAGAAACCTGGTCTTTCCTTTTCTGCAATGGCGGAAATGGGGAGGTGTGCTTGCTTTGTCCGTTGGCCTCGCTTGCTCAATGCAGGAGGCACTTACTCTCCTTAGAAAGCGCGCCGCTTAGGCAGCCTCGGCGCTACAGGCACGAGCGCAGATGCGCTGGCGCTTCATCGCATTCGTCACAGCGTTGAAGGTGCTGCTGGCGCCCGCGTACCACTCCACCGACTTTGAGGTCCACCGCAACTGGCTGGCAGTCACGAGCAGCCTGCCACTGCGCCAGTGGTGCGGGCCACGGCGCGGGCGTGCCCTGAAGCACCTGCCACTTTGCATATAGCTAGCACAGTATTTGTAAGCGTGCACCTGCCGTGGTGGGCCTACAGTTGTGGAGGTAGCCTGCTGAGAACTAGTGATCAAGATCGGCGTGAGTCATACCTGACCGTCTCACCCACGAGCCTGCTGCGCCCCGCTCTGTTTGACGCTGCGCCGAGGAGGGTGGGCTCGGGGCCGAGCATGGACCGCTGGCCCAGGTACACAGACGCCACGTCGCCATGGACGCTGGATTACCCGCCGCTGTTTGCCTGGTTCGAGTGGGCGCTCGCGCACGCCGCGCGGCTGGTGGAGCCTGCCATACTGGACGTCAACAACTTGGACTATGCCAGTGACCGCACTGTGCTTTTCCAAGTGCGCTCGTTATACGTCTCCACCTGCCTTGGAGCGCCGGCCTGCCACGTGATACTGCCACCTCACGCTGCTCTCAAGAGTATGAGAGCCGACCCCCTCCTGTCACTAGCAAAGCCTTGCCTCAACCTGTAACACCCCGTGTGCAGCGCATCAGCATCAAACACTGTGTTGCGAGCGCTGCGAGCCTCCCTGGCGCCTGAAGGCTCTCGCGTGGCGGGAGCGCAAGCGGAGCTGCGCGGCGCAGACTTGCAGTGCAGTGTATCGCTTGCTCCACACCGGCATGCGCGAGCACTCCGGCGTCACCTGCTTCGGCGTGGCACGCTCAGCTCACGCTGCGCTCGAGCAACGCTGGCGGCCGCGCGCGCAGCGCGGCAGCGTGATCGTCAGCGACGCGGTGCTTGTCGCCGGCGCATGGTTTGCCACGCGGCGGGAGCGCGAGCCGCAGCGCAGCGTGCTCGTCTTCCTGCTGGTCGCCAACGCGGGGCTTCTCATCGTGGACCACATCCACTTCCAGTACAACGGCCTGCTGCTGGGTGCGCAGCGGCCCAGGCGGCCCTGCTTGGTGTGACTCGCACACGCGCCTGCGCACCGAGCGCGTCGGCGGTCGGCCGCGACCTGCAGCGTGTGTGCCGTGCATGCTGTGGGGGGTTGCTCCTCCGCCTCCTGACCGCCTTTGTAACACTATGCAGCCACATAGCATCGCAGGATGCGGGGCCTGGCTGTCTTTTATGCACAGAGCATAACACTGCGCGTGTACGCATGTGTGCGTTGGTCTGCACGGGCATCAAGCACTCTTGTTTAGGTCAGGACTTGGGCCGACTTGGCGAGATGATGGGCGTGCGGCCGCAGGAGTGCTGGTGTGGTCGCTGGCGCTCGTGCGCGAGGGGCGCGACCTGGCGGGCGGCGTGCTGTTCGCGGTGCTGCTCAACATGAAGCACCTGTTCGCGTGCCTGGCGCCGGTCTACTTTGTCTACCTGCTGCGGCACCACTGCCGGTGCTGCCCATCCCCGACCTGCTCATCCTATGTAGCAGGCATGCGGGAGCATGGACACCATCTCACCTTGTCAGCCTGTTGCACCAAGATCAGGACTCAGGATAAGGACTGTCAGAGAGCGATGCGGTATCCGCTTAGCAAGTAACATGTCAAGCGTGATACCTTGTCTAACTCATGCAAGCTGCCACGGAGGCGCTCCGAGGGCTTCTATCAGGTGCAGGGGCTGTGAAGTGGTAGGGAGGACAGCACGATGGGCCATGCACACACCCAAACTCTGGCGAGCCAACAAAGATACAAGGCTTGCGCCCTGCGCGCGCAGGGGCCCGCATGCGCTGCGGCGCTTTGCGGTGCTGGGCGCGTGCGTCACGGGCGTGTTCGCGGCGTCCTTTGGGCCCTTTGTGCTCGCGGGGCAGCTCCGGCAGGTCCGCCTCGCGCCGCGCATGGTCATTCAGCAGGCTCTGTCGCGCTGACAACCCGTCACAGCCACCACACACAATCACATCACATGCGCGGGCTGCGTATGCACGGTCGGCATGCGTGTGCCCAGCAGGCTAGCTGGGTCCGGGCAATGTGGGAGGCGCCGCGCCATCTGGCGCACTCGCCCCCGAGGCTCTCCGCACCGCCTGCTCTGCATGCTGGCGGGGCCGTGGCACGGCCCCGCTCCTGCCTGCCAGTATGGCCTGCCTGCCGATAAGTTCCCCCAAAAGCACAGCACGCGCGCTGCCCCGCGGCGCCCCACGCGCTGCGCGCATGGGCCGGCAGGTGCTGGCGCGGCTGTTCCCCTTCCAGCGCGGCCTGTGCCACGCCTACTGGGCGGCCAACGTGTGGGCGCTGTACGCCGCGGCGGACAAGGCGCTCGCCGCCGCGCTGTCGCTCCTGGGCCGCGCCGCGCACGTGCCGGCCGGGCACCTCACAGGCGTGCCCTCATGCCAGCAACCCTGCACCCCCTGTGACTCATGCGCAGCACAGCGTGCCACGAATGGATGTTGACAAGCATCCGTGCATGAGCCTGGCAAGCCGTGCTGAGCGGTGTGCCCGGCGGCGCACGCGGCGGCCAGCTTCCTGGCGCAGGCACCCGCCGCCGCCGCCTCGCTTTACGCCTTCCTCGAGCCCGCACTGTAGGCAAGCTGCAACCAGTGTCTAAGAGCAGCGCTGACTGTGAATGCGCGGGGTTGGGTACTTATGAGAGTAACGTGAGGTGGTGTGCAGGCGGCCTCGTGGGCGTGAGCAGCTTTGCGGTGCTGCCGGATGTGGGCCCGGGCGCGGCGCTGTCGCTGGTCCTCGCCGCCCTGGCGCCGTGCCTGATCAGGCTCTGGCGCGCGCCGAGCCCGTCCGGCTTCGTGCATGCGGTCAGCTACGCTGCGATGTGCAGGCGCGCCTGGCTACGTGCAGAGAGCGCCTGCAGGCCATCAATTTTATAGAGGCGTGCTGCTGCGCGAAGAGTGCACGGCCCCCTCTGCAGCTCCAAACAGAGTCTTACGACAATGCGGCTACGCACGAGTGTGCGCACCTGTCGCCCATGAAGAGGCAGTGCGCATGGGCGCTGTGCGGCTTCACGGCGGGGCGCCATGTGAGGCCGCTAAGCATTTGCGGGAGCACAGCTTCTGCAAGGTGTTGCTGGCTTCACGGGCATCACTTTGCAGAGCCACTCTAAGAAAGTCTGAGAGGCGGGGCGCGCGGGCGCGCGCAGCTTCATGGCGGGGTACCATGTGCATGAGAAGGCCGCGCTGATGGTCACGGTGCCGCTGGCGCTGGACGCGGCGCGCGGCCGGCGCGCGGCGGCCGACTGGCTGTTCCTCAGCGCGACTGCGCACTACGCGCTGCTGCCGCTGCTCTTCACGGCGGCCGAGTACCCCATCAAGGCGCGCGCGCGTAGCGCAGCGCGGCCCCTGCCGACTCGACCCGCTGCAGGGCGGCTGCGGCTTCGGCATTGCATTCTTCGGGGTTTGCCTGTGCATGTAAGAGAGACCTGCAAGGACACCCGGCAGGCCACATGCCTAACCCCTTCCGTATGGCAGGCGTGTGCTTGTGAAACGTTCACAACTCAGCATATCAGGCCTGGCTGCCGCCAAGTGTGGGGCTGCATGCTGGAGTGCAGCGCGGTCAGTGCCAGCCTGTTGCGTGGAATAGGGTAGGGTTAGGAGCGGTGAAGCTCGCAGCCTGTGCCACGCCTTATCTGCCCCTGGGCGGCCCTCTGCATCTTCAGCGCTGAGGTGCTCCAGTGCATGCCCACCACGACATGCGCGCTGGTGCGCGCAGCTGCTCATCTACGGGATCTACACCGCCGCGTCAGGCATTCTCCTCTCCGACGAGGTGCCCGCCGCAGACGAGCCGGCGCGCGGCGAGGCCGACAAGGCCGCGGCTGCGGGCGGCAACGAAGCGGAGGCGCTGAGCGGCGGTACCCGCGCAGATGCGCCACAGCACGCGGCGAGCGCCCCAGGTCCCGTTGAGCATGCACATGCAGGGTCAGGGCGAGGGGTGGGGCAGCCGCTCCTGGCGCGCGGCGAGGCCGCATACCTGTGCGGCCTGGCGGCGCTCGAGGTGTACTGCGCCGCGGTGCACCCGCTCGTGCTAGAAAAGCGGCTGCCCTTCCTGCCGCTGCTGCTGACGTCGGCCTACTGCGCGGCGGGGATGGCCTGGGCCTGGTGGCGCCTGGCGCGGCCGTACCTGCGGCCGTCGCGGCGGGCCAAAGCGGAGTGATGCATTTGCGCGCAGGGGTCTTGCTTGTGGGTCTGCTCCAGCGTGCCGGACAAGTGTTTGAGCAGCTGTGCACGTGGTGCATGCTGGTCCTGCATGTCGGTCAGCCGTATGGCCGGCACGGCCTGGGCGCATGCTGGCCGCTGGCACGGCCTGGGCACATGCTCGGCCGCTCAGGCGCGGCCGCCTGCTGCCAGACGGTCCTTGCCAGAGTTGCAGAAGGCGGGCATGCAGCCTTGACCTGCCTCGGTATCAAGCGCATGAATGCCACATGCAGTCACGTGCGTGCGTGCCTCGATGCGTCCACATAAGTTTCGCAAACATGTCATGCTGGTGTGACGGGCGCCAAGCCGGGCAGTGATTTGGTCTGAGGAACAGCCTGCGCAGAGAGCCTGTGCACGGAACTCAGATGCACTCAGGTTCGCAGTTCCCAGGTTCATGGGGCGGCGGAGCCGCTGCGGCGCACGCTCGGCCAAAACAGGACCCTCCGCAGGGCACACACGCGCACAAAGCAGAAACTCCCCATACGAGCATCCCGGGCAAACCAAGCTGCCTACCCTACCTTGCCCTACTCGCACATCGGCCCAGCAACACCTGCACCCCTGCACGGTGCGCACCTGGTCGCCAGCCAGCCAGGGCATGCACCAGCCCTAGCACAAGCAGGGAACGCCTGCCAGCTCCCATGCTGACGCACTGCGCATGAGCCGCAGCCAGGTCAGAAGGCCCGCCTCCTGCATGAAATCTGTGCCGGCCACAGCGCTGGGAGCACTACACAGCGCCAGGGAGGCGCGACGTGCCGCGACGCACGGCACAGGCGGCGCTCGTAGGCGCTCGCGAGGCGCCCCTTGGCGGAAAGATGCGCTGCAAAAACGCATACAGCCTGCACTCAGCGCCGCCATTCCATGACGCGCTGCCACTCAACAAAAGCTCATCCAGGCGCCACGCCTAAAGCTGACGCTGCACCGGACACTGCGCCTGACCGGACCAGGCGTCTGGTGCCGGCATGCGCCTGAACCCCCGCTGCCCTCCCACCTAGCCTACAAAGCACTGTACAGCCGGCAGCGAGCTCGCCATGAGCAAGCGGAGCACGCAGCGCGCTCCACGCCACGCGCGCATGGCGCGCGCGCCGCCTGAACAGCGCGCATGCGATGCCGCCGGCTTGCTGGCACGAGCACGCGGCCGGCGCTGCATCGGCTCACCTCGACCAAAAGAATGCACCCTGCCTGCCGTCGCCCAAGCGCCACTGCCAAGAGATTGTGCAGCACACGCCGCGGCAGCGATACCTCCGACCCCGCCAGCGCTACTCCTGACGCGACAGCGCAAGAGGGGGTGCGCGGGCGCCCCTCCCTGCATGCGGCACGCAAGTGCTGTCGCTTCGCAAAAACGGAGCGCCCATGGCAAGCATGCCCATGGCAAGCAGCTGCCCTGCCAAGCGTAGCATAGCAAACATCGCTTTGCCGCACATGCAGCACATGCAGGCACATGCAAGCACATGCCACAGGCCACGGTTGAGCAAGCGCGCCCTGCTACCAGCGCTGCTGCCCGGCGACGCACTGCCTACGGTTGATACAGGGCGGCGGGCAGCGCCCGGAGCGCCCAGGCGCTCGGCAACGTGCGCCCCGCCGCGAGCGGCGCGCACAGCCGGCGCGGGGGCGGCAGCGCGCGGCAGGCGCTCTCAGCCCTGCGCATAGCGCCGCGTCCACTCGGCCGCGGTCTTGTCGTGCGCCTCCCGGTCCGTCAGCAGCTGCTGCGCGATGCTGCCCACGAGCGGGTCCTCTGCGCGCTCGCGCAATTCCATTTAGACCATTTAGACAGTTCAGACAGGAAGCTGCTGTGTGGCAGCTGCGCTTCTTGCTGGCATCAGACAGCTTGAGCGAGGGATCCTGCCTGTGTAATACTTTTGTACAAGATCGACTTGTAGACAGTGGGACAGCCATGTGGCCGTTGCTGGGTGCGCCTCAGCAGTCGCTGCAAGGTCAACATGCAGACGCGGAAAAGGCGGGTTGTCGTGACTGGGCGCGCACGAGGGTTTGGGTCGGTGAGCAGCGAGCAGACCGACAGCAGCACCTTGCTCACGGTCAGCGCGGGGCTCCACTGGTCCTTCAATATGTCCAAGCAGATCTGGCCGTTGCTGTTTATGTTGCAGTGGTAGATGCGTGTCCGGAACACCACCTGCACACGGTCAGCCGCACGCCGTTCAGAAACCCGTAGCTACACTTGCTAAGTCGAGACCGGGTGCTGCGCGGTGTCAACCAAGCCGCCCTACACTGCTTGACCCTGTCGTGTGCAGCAGGCAGCACAGCAAGTGTACGTAGATTGTGGCAGGTCGATACACGCGCCTTCGGCGGCTTGAACGGGTAGTCTGGCGGGAAGTGTATGTCCAGGAAAAACACGCCGCCTTGGTACGGAGAGCCTGCACATCGCGCAACAGACATAACCACGCGCCACGCTCTGTATCACCTCATAAGCCAAGAGTCAACAATAGCTTGACTCTGGTGAGCACGTGCTCATACAAACACGAGAGCAACGCGCGGCGCCTACGCATGGCCACGGTTTGATTGCCACAGCGCGCAGCGCAGCGCACACGTTGTGAGACACACAGCCGCATACTGACGTTCAAGCAAGCCTGCAGCCTTCCCCACAAAACTTGCAACAGTACAACACTCCGGCCTCACTTTTGCTGCCACGACGCGCAGCGCGCGTGACACACTCCGCCACACACTACACAGAAGCCTGGCACACATAGTTGTTTCAACACAGGATATTGCGTGGTGCCTCGCTCGGGCACAGCTCAACGGCCACCAGGGCGAGCAAGACACCACACACGCAAGGTGCGCCAGGTGCGCTATCAGCTGCTGCAAGCCACGTGAGCCAGAACTAGGTGCAGATAACCACAGCACTGCAACCACTTGTCGTGCGCACAGCTCTGCTGAGGCAGACGACATCAAGCAGGGTTGGCTGATGGCACTCCCGCGTGCTGCATACTCGGCGGCACGCAAGTCTGGGGCGCACTGCTCGGCCCCATGATCGTCGACACCCACTCATAGATGTTGTCGCCCTTGGGCCCGGCTGAGCAGTTGCAGGGCGGGTCAAGCGATATCTCCGCAAGCTCCTTCTGGATGCGCTTTGCTGAAGACGACAGGCCGCCGCTCTTCATATCGTCCACGCTCTCCTACACCAGTTGCGCCTAGTGACGTTGACCAGCAAGCGCGGGAGCGAAGCAATAACAGACTCCCTCAAGCTTTGCGCAGCAGGAAATGTCACACAGGATAAGCTTTGCACTCACAGTGCTACTGGCAGCCTGCTCTAGAGACCGAGGCGTCTGTGTGCAGTATGTGGTGCCAACCCTGCTTCAAAAGCTGCAGGGTATGCGCATGGAACTCCTGCTGGCCGCTTGCGGGAAGGGTGGTGCAAGGCCTTTAAGAGCTTGAGCACTTCGTGTTAGGCTAAGGCTGTTTTAACCTTCCGCGTATTTTGCGTGGTGGTCAGCTAGTGGCGCTCAAGGTCAAGTGGCGGTCAAGGACAGAACCTTGGACTGTACGGCTGCGACCTACCCCACAAGCCTGCGCTGGGAACCGGGTAGAGCCCTGCGCTTCACGTCAACTGAGCTTGAGTACATCCGAGAAACAGGCATTCTTGACAACTTGCAAGCACAGCTGCCTGCACGTGCACCGCATGCGGGCACAAGGAGCCAGCAGTGGCACTGCATGAGCTGCTGGGCGTGCATGTGTTGCGCCCAGGGCCAGGGCAAAGTACGGTATATAACAAGATGTAGATTCGGCGTACATGGACCTGCTAATTTCAAGCCTTGTGAGCCTGGGCGCAGGTGCAAGGCTGTCACAAAAAGCTGCTCAAGAACAGCAAGAAGGCCCGTGGCGGAGTCCAGGAGGGCGGCTCGGAGGGTGGGCCCGGAGGGGGCGCATGCACCATGGCGCGGCGCTGGCGTATCAGCGTCCAGCTGTCAGTCGCCGTGGCGCTGCTGTGCTGCACCGCGCTGCCCGCCGCACATGCTAACGCGGCCGCATCGTCAGACGGGCCCGCGGCTGCGCCCACCACGGGCCTCGCCTACAGCGCCCAGCCCGCGGTTTTCAAGCAGCTGACGCCTGACACAGACAACCCCTTCGGGGTGGCAGGAGGTGCGCTGCGCGCGTCTTGACCTGCAAGAAGTGAAGGCACTGTGCGAGCCCTCTTGTCATACAACCAAAGGCGGAGGCGCAGGCATATAACATGTGGATTGCCAGTTGAGCAGACTGCGGGGGCTCAGCCGTAAATTACCTAGCAGGCTGTCTGTGGAGCCCCAGCCCTGCCCGCTCTGAGGCGCGCGCGCGGCGCAGCGTACGTGGTCGGCGGCTGGCACGGCCGCTTCGCGGGGCCCAGCCCCATCGTCACCGACGCGCCGCGCCCGCGCAAGGACACGGACTTCCCCGTCGGCCACTACGCGTCGCAGCTGCGCGCGCCGCCGCCCGCTGCGCCCGCTGCGCCCGCCGCCGGCGCCAGCAGCTTCGCCGGCGCGAGCGCCGGCAGCAACGCCGGCGCGGGCGCGAGCAGCAATGCCGGCGCGGGCGCCGGCAGCGACGCCGGTGCAGGCGCCGACCGCGAAGCGCAGGCGGTGTGGACGCCGACGGCGCCCAGCGGCGGCGAGCGCGAGGTGGAGGTGGGGGCTGGCGCGGGCGCCGCGGTGGGGCGCGCGCAGGCCGCCGGCGCCGGCCCGACGAGCGGGAGCCCCGGCGCCCAGGCTGCGCAGCCTGGTGCCGCCAGCGGCGCCGAGCGGGGCGCAGGAGCAGCGCCAGCGGCGGCTGCGGCAACGGGCGGCGCGCAGCCGGCCAGCACGCGCTCGAGCGCAGCCGCCCTGCCGCCTGCAGCGGCTGGCGGCGGCGCGGCAGGGGCGAGCACCGGCTCCGCTGGGGGCACAGCGACCACGCGGCCGGCAGGCACCGATGCGGGCGCGCAGGGCGCAGGGCAGGCAGGGCCCGGCTGGGCCGGCCAAGCTGTGCGGCAGCCGGGGGCCAGCGCTGGCGCCCAGGGCGCTGCAAGGGCTGGGGTCGACGCCAACGCCAGCGGTCAGAGCATGCAGGCAGGGGCTCAGAGCGCAGGGCAGGCCGGGGCCGGAGCGACCGCCGTGAGGGCTGGGGCGGGCGATGGAGCGCAGAGCCTGCAACCGGGGGCCCGCGCAGGCTCCCGTGCGCCTGGCCAGGCGCAGGCGGGCGCCGAGGCTGGCAGCACGCAGCCGGGGCTCGGCGCAGGCTCGCCTGCCGCCACAGCGGGCCGGGCCGGCGCGGCGACCGCCGCGCCCGCGCGCGCAGGCAGCGGCGCTGCGGGCGCGCAGGCGGGTGATGACCCCCTGGCGCCGGGCGGCAGCGCGCCCGCGGCGCCGCCCCCGCGCCAGGCCGGCCCCGAGCAGGGCGCGCGCGGCGCGCCGCGCGTCTCGGGCGCCGCCGCGCCGCCCGTTGCGCCTGGCAGCGCGGCGGCCGCATCGGGCAACGACCCGCTGCAGCCCGCCGCCGGGAGCGCCGGCGCCTCCCCGGGGGCCGGCGCGGGCCGCGGCCAGGGCGCGAGCCAGGCCGGTGCGGCTGCCCGCGGGGCTACGGTGGCCGGAGGTGCGGCGGCGGGCAGGGCACCAGCGGCGGGCGCGGGGCGGGGCGCGGGCGGGTACAATGCGCCCTCGGCCCTGCGAGCGCCCACGGTCGACTCGCCCACCGCGCCCTCTGCAAGGTCGAGAGAGGGCAGCGCCATGAGCGCGCGCTCGCCGGCGCTGATCCAGGCGGGCGGCCTGGAGCGCGGCGGCGCAGGCGCGGCGGCGCCGGCCGGCGCCTGGCAGTACCCCTACGGCGCTGGCCAGACAGGCGCGCCCCAGGGACCGGGCCATGTCCGGCATGCGCCACTGATTGCATTAGTGCGGTGTCGTGCTTTCGCACGCAATTTTGGTCATTGGGCGGTGCTGTAGTTGCCTGACACATGCGCTCCAGCCCTTGTACAGCCTGCAGCCCAGGATAAATGAGGGCGCTGGCCGCTTGTGGGGCCAGCCTGATAAAAGAGCTTGGCCGGCCGGTCTTACAGGCACAGGCTGGCTGCCGGTCAGGCCTCCCCGCCCGCAGGTGCCAAGCAAAGGCCCGCGCACGGTCCAGCCCGCAGGCAGCGAGTGTGCCGGCCTGCGCGCAGGCGCCGGCCGCCTGCCCACCAACCGGCAGCCGGCGGCTGACGCGCGCGCGCTCGCGCCCGCGCCGGCCGGCGGCGCATCCGCCGCCGCCGCCACGGACCGCACCGCCTCAGCGCCGGCTGCGCCCGGCGCCGGCGCGGCGCCCCTGCGGGACCTGCCGCAGGTCGCGCTGGGCCAGCAAGGCGAGCCTGCGCCTGCCGGCGCGCTCGGCGCCAGCCTCCTCGCCGCGCCCGGCGGTGGCGCGCCGCCCGGCGCGCCGGCGGCGGGGGCAGGCCAGGGGGCCGCCGCCGCAGCGCCGCTGGCTGCCGGCGGCGCGGCGGGCGGGCAGGCAGTCGCGGGGGCGGCCGCAGACGATGCTGGGGGGACCGGAGGTGGGGGCCCTGCTGCGCAGGCCGCGGCGCAGATCGCGCTGCTGCAGCGCAGCGCCGCCGAGCTGGCCGCATCGCTGGCTGCGCTGGCGCCTGTGGCGGCGGCTGAAGCGGACATGCGCCTCCAGGGGCGTGCGAGCGCGCCCGCGCCTGCATAGGGCCACTGGCTGGGACCGGCCCGCACATGGCCTATCATGTTCATCAGCTATTCCCGCTAGCTGATCAATATGCCATTGCTGGGACGTGGACATCACGCTATAACAGTGGCCATTGCATGACTCTGCCAAGCACTTTTTCACGGTCAACACTCACGTTGAAGTGCGCGCTCCATGTATTTGGAGAGTGCGTATGCTGCTGGCCGTTCCAGTATTTTACAGAGTGCCGCATGCGACCTCCAACATGCCCATTGGACATCAGCTCTTTTTCAAATGACCAAGGCGTCGTGCCAACGCGCAACATACTTGCAGGATCAATGCCCCATAGCGCTGAAAACTTTGCCAAACGTGCTGCAATACCACTAGCACCTGTGTGCAAATAATGGACCCAGCTCACGCTGCCTCAGCCTACTTCCAAGTGTCTGCAGGGGAGCATCCAGGAAAGGGGACCCGGTAACGGATGGGCAGAGGGGAGTGAACAATGTTCATGTTCACTGAATATGATGAGCAACATGCTGCAGCTCCAGGGTACGCCACACTGGGGCCCCGGCGGCGGAATACATGCCGTGCTGCTGATTGCAAAGAGACAGAAAGGAATCCAGTCATATCATATGCAAGTGCTGCACCACCCTGGCTGGGTAGCACACCATCCTCAAAAAATGCCGAGTGCTCCAAGGGGATCCTGATAATAATAGTCATCGATTCGGAGGGAGACCGAATAGCAGAGCATGATAGGGTGCGTACCCCACACGTCTGGCTCGCACACTTTCTCCGCTGCACACTTTCTCCGCTGGCGCCCAAACGAGGCACCGGCAGGAGAGCCCATGTCTGAGCAACTGATGTGTTTGCTGCCACTGAAAAGTATTCCTCAATTGATCATGCGCGGAGCGCCGTGTATGCCACGCTACAGACCGTTGCGATGGCCGCACACAGACCCTACCTTTTATTGCTGCAGGGATAAGCATGATGGGAAGGCAGCACCCACATGCTCGACCAGCACGCTTGGCTGCTCCCCATCATGTCAATCGCCATGCAAGATACCCTGCATGGCGCTGACAGGCCCATGCGTGGCGAGGTGCACATTGGTGCTCGCCCCAGACTGCATGCCCGCTCACCCAGGATTGCATGTGCGTGCCCGCATCACACCTTGACATCTGTGTGCTCCTCGGCGATGGAGGGGTGCAGCGAGCCGGACTTGGTGCTGAGCTCCTGCGCACACAGCAAGAACACTGGACCCCTGACTGGACGCTGCAAAGATGAAGGCATCACAGGGGCATCAGGCCCTCTGCAGGTGCAGCAGACATGCCGGCGCGTCAGGCGGCGGGGCGCGGCCCGTGCTTGCCGCTGAAGCGGGTGACACGTACAGCGTTCTTGGCACCAATACGGCAAAAGTGCTGCTGCAGGCCGGGCGGGGCGCCGCGCCTGGTCGCTGGGGCTGCGCGCGACCGCAAACGGCATGGTGCGCGCGAGCCAGGCCTCTGTCCACTCGCCGTAGCGCCCGTACATCCAGGCGTAGCTCAGCGCCACCAGGATCGCCGCTGCACGGCCGCCCGACAGCGAGTCAGATGCCACGCAGGCGTGCCGCAGCCCCCATGCTGGAGTGGCGGTGCATCCCCACGGCTGGAAAACAGCCCACAGAATGCCCAGGGGTGCCAGTGCAGCCGCATGGGGCACCTGAAAGCGTGTTGCCGATGTAGCTCGGGATCATGGAGCGCCAGATGTACGTGCTGACGGTGACGCCCGAGCCGAGCTTCATGCCGAAGGGAACCAGGAACATGTTGGCAATGACGTGATCGAACCCTGCGCGGGCGCCCGCGTTGTGCACGCGCAACTGCGGCATACGTGGGGTGCTTTGGGCATCTTGGGACAGATGCAGGGGTGCTTCACGTCGTGAACCAAGCAGCGCATGTCAGGTATGGGACAGGTTGGTCGGCAGGATATGGCAGCCCTCTGGGCGGCGGGCGGCGGGAGGCATATGCCAAGCTGTGGGGCGCACCGATGGCCACGAATGCGGTGATGGGGACTGCCGCCATGCGCGCGCCACACGCATGGTCAGGGCCGTGCTGTGGCCAGCACACGCTTCACACGCTCGCACAGCAGCTTCCGTGGGGCCCGGACTGTACCACAATCCGCACATACAGCTGTCCCCGCTTCCCCCGACGAACCCAGACGCTTCGCAGGTGTCCGCACAGGAGCGCTCCATGCATCGCGTGCCGGATGCGCCATGCAGGCTGGCCCCCGCACAGGGCTACCGCAGCTCGTTGCGGTGCCGTCCCTGCACGCTCGGCACGGGAGCAGCGCTCCGGGGAGAGTGGGGGAAGGGGGGGGGGGGGGGGCTGGGGACCGAAGA
>JAABUU010000258.1_pt1 | contig 128936 bp, 119 predicted proteins | sample 5559301 | NCBI WGS metagenome assembly JAABUU01 (sample SAMN10711884, study PRJNA513360) | rock metagenome | isolation source: Antarctica rocks | place: Antarctica: Victoria Land, Richard Nunatak white | reverse complement strand
CGCCCTCCTGCTCCTTGCGGATGAGGGCCATCTTGTCCTCGGGCTTGGCTTCGGCGAGGAAGTCGTCGACGCCCGCTTCGTCGGCGATGGCCTTGGCGGTCAGCGGGTTGTCCCCGGTGATCATCACCGTGCGGATCCCCAAGGCGCGCAGTTCGTCGAAGCGATCGCGCATCCCCGCCTTGACGACGTCTTTGAGGTGCACGACGCCCAGCACCCGTGCCGTCCCACCGCTGCTCTCGGCCACCACGAGGGGGGTGCCGCCGGCCGCCGAGATGCCGTCGACGATCGGTCCGGCGTCCGGCGGCGCCTCGCCGCCCTGCTCGCGCACCCAGGCGATGACCGACCCCGCCGCGCCCTTGCGGACCTGCCGCGCGACCGAGCCGTTCGCAGCTAGGTCGATTCCGCTCATCCGGGTCACGGCGCTGAAGGGCACGAAGCTGGCGTGGGTGAGCTCGCCTGCGCCGCGTTCGCGCAGTCCGTAGCTCTGCTTGGCGAGCACGACGATGCTGCGTCCCTCGGGGGTCTCGTCCGCGAGCGAGGACAGCTGCGCGGCGTCGGCCAGCTCCTGCGCGGTCGTGCCGCCGACCGGGGTGAACTCGCTGGCCTGCCGGTTGCCCAGGGTGATGGTGCCGGTCTTGTCCAGCAGCAGGGTGTCGACGTCGCCGGCGGCCTCGACCGCGCGGCCCGACATGGCCAGCACGTTGCGCTGCACCAGCCGGTCCATCCCCGCGATTCCGATGGCTGACAGCAGGGCCCCGATCGTCGTCGGAATCAGGCAGACCAGTAGCGAGACCAGCACGATCCCGGTCACCCCATTGCTGCCGAGCGCTGAGGTGTCGGGCAGCCCGGGCTGCTGGGTCTTGGAGAAGATAGCTAGGGGCTGCAGCGTGGCGACTGCCAGCAGGAAGATGATCGTCAGGGACGCGAGCAGAATGTTGAGCGCGATCTCGTTGGGCGTCTTCTGCCGGCTCGCCCCCTCGACCAGGGCGATCATCCGGTCGATGAAGCTCTCACCGGGCTTCTGGGTGATCTGCACGACGATGCGGTCCGAGAGCACCTTCGTCCCGCCGGTGACGCTGGACCGGTCGCCGCCGGACTCGCGGATCACCGGTGCTGACTCGCCGGTGATGGCCGACTCGTCCACGCTCGCGACCCCGTCGACGACGTCGCCGTCACCCGGGATGAGGTCGCCCGGTTCGCAGACGACGATGTCGCCCTGCGCGAGCTGCGGCGCGGGCACCGGCTCCTCCCGCATCGCGTTCGCCTCTCCCCCGGGAGTCCAGCCGACCAGGCGGCGCGCCATGGTGTCGGTCTTGGCCCGGCGCAGCGCCTCGGCCTGGGCCTTGCCGCGGCCCTCGGCCACGGCTTCGGCGAGGTTGGCGAAGATGACGGTGAGCCAGAGCCAGACGGCGATCTGGATCGCGAAGCTGGTGTGGTCGCGAACCGCGAGCACGGTCGTGAATACCGAGCCGATCTCGACGATGAACATGACCGGGTTGCGGTAGAGGGTGCGTGGGTCGAGCTTCTTGGCGGCGTCGGGCAGCGAGCGCAGCAACTGCTTGGGGTCGAGCAGGCCGCCTTGGACTCGCTGGGGCCGGTCAGCCGGTGCGGGGCTGGCTGCAGTCCCCTTGCCGGCACCGGAGTCGATCGCGGTTGTGGACATCAGTGCAGCCCTTCGGCGAGCGGTCCCAGTGCCAGGGCCGGGAAGTAGGTGAGCGCGACGACGATCACTGTCACGCCGGTGAGCAGGCCGATGAACAGCGGCCGGTGGGTCGGCAGGGTGCCCGCTGAGGCAGGCACCGGCCGTTGCCGGGCCAGGGAGCCGGCCAGGCCGAGCACGAAGATCATCGGGACGAGGCGCCCAAGCAGCATCACGATGCCGAGCGCTGTGTTGTACCAGGTGGTGTTGACTGACAACCCGGCGAAGGCGGAGCCGTTGTTGTTGGCCGCCGACGTGAAGGCGTAGAGCACCTCGGACAGGCCGTGCGGGCCGGAGTTGAGCATCGCAGCGCGCTCACCGGGCAGCGCCATCGCGAGGCCGGTACCGACCAGCACCAGGGTCGGGGTGGTCAGCAGGTAGAGGGATGCGAACTTGACCTCTCGGCCGGCGATTTTCTTGCCGAGGTACTCGGGCGTTCGGCCCACCATGAGCCCCGCGATGAACACGCTGAGCACGGCAAGCACGAGGATGCCGTACAGGCCGGAGCCGGTTCCCCCCGGGGCGACCTCCCCGTACATGATGCTGAGCATCGCGCCGGCGCCGCCGAGGCTGGTGTAGGAGTCGTGGAAGCTGTCGACCGCGCCGGTCGAGGTCGCGGTGGTGGCCGCCGCGAACGCCCCGGACTGCGGCACCCCGAACCTGGTCTCCGTCCCCTCGCTGGCCGCCCCGACCGCCGTCGGCACGGTGCCGTGGTGCGCCGCCTGCGCGCCGGTAATGATGACGGTGCTGGCCAGCAGGATGATGCTCATCACTGCCACGATCGCCAGGCCCTGCCGCTTGTCGCCGACCATGCGCCCGAAGGTGCGGGGCAGCGAGAAGCCGATGGCGAGGATCAGATAGACCTGCAGCCAGTTCGTCCACGCGGTGGGGTTCTCGAACGGGTGCGCGGAGTTGGCATTGAAGGTTCCGCCACCGTTGGTGCCGAACTCCTTGATGGCCTCCTGGCTGGCGAACGGGCCGCCGGGGACAGACTGCGCCAGCCCGGCCGGCCCCGCGACGCTCCGGTAGTGCTCCCAGGTCTGGATCGCGCCGCCGGCGATGAACACGATGGCGACGAGGAAGCAGACCGGCAGCAGAATACGGAAGCAGATGCGGGTGAGGTCGACCCAGAAGTTGCCCAGCCGGTCGCTGCGGTGCCGGGCGAAGCCGCGCACCAGCGCAATGGCCACTGCGACTCCGACGGCGGCGGAGGCGAAGTTCTGCACAGTGAGCCCGGCGGCCTGCACCGCGTAACCCAGCGCGGACTCACCCGAGTAGGACTGCCAGTTGGTGTTGGTCACGAAGCTGGCCGCGGTGTTGAAGGCCTGCGCGGACGGCATCTGCGGCACCGCGTACGGGTGGCCGAACAGGTGCGCCTGCTGCACCCGCAGGAAGGCGTAGAGCGCCAGTACCGACACGGCGGAGAACGCCAGCACGCTGCGCAGGTAGACGCCCCAGCTCTGGTCGGCATCGGGGTCGACGCCGGTCAGCCGGTAGACCAGCCGCTCGGGGGCCAGGTGCTTCTCGCTCTCGAACACCCGCGCCATGTAGTCACCGAAGGGCCGGTAGGTCGCCGCCAGGGCGAGTGCCAGCGTGGCGACGAACAGGATTCCAGCCGTCGTGGTGTTCACGCGGGCAGCCGCTCGGTGGTCGCCTGCCGGCGCATCAGAATCGCTCCGGGAACAGCAGGGCAACGACGAGGAAGCCGACAAGGCCGACGGCGAGGATGAGCCCGACCAGGTTCTCCGCGGTCACAGCCGCTCCACCCCACGCGCGAGGACCCCGAGCACGGCGAACACCACGACGGTGAGCAGGACGAACAGCACATCAGTCACGGGGACCCCTTCGCGATCCGCCCGTAGCGCTCTCGCTACCGGCAGCCGCGGCGGCGGCTTCATCCAGTAGTAAGGCGCCCAAGGGGCGGAAGGGGGAATCCTGACGGCACCGTCACGGCGTCTTCACGCCTTCCTAACGAGGTCCGCACCACCGCGTCCCTCAGGCCGCGCAGCGATAGCGAACCTGCACACCTACGCTGGATGCACGATGACGTCCGAGGGGCACGAGCAGGCACCGGCCCTGCGGGCACGGCTGGCCGGGTTGACCCTGTACGACGAGCACCGGCTGGGCCGACGGCTGGACGACCTCCGGCGCCGGCGCGACTCCGCAGGTCAGGAGGGCGCGCTGCAGCGGCTCGACCGCGACGTCGAGCAGGCCGAGCAGCGGGTCGCCCGTCGCCGTGCGTCCGTCCCGTCCGTCCGCTACCCCGAGGACCTGCCGGTCAGCCAGCGCAGGGACGACATCGCCGCCGCGCTCCGCGCAAACCAGGTCGTCGTCGTGGCCGGGGAGACCGGCTCGGGCAAGACGACCCAGCTGCCCAAGATCTGCCTCGAGCTCGGCCGTGGTGTGCGCGGGATGGTCGGGCACACCCAGCCGCGGCGTATCGCGGCCCGCGCGACAGCCGAGCGGGTGGCCGAGGAGCTGGGCTCGGAGGTCGGCGACGCGGTCGGGTACGCGGTCCGGTTCACCGACCGGGTCGGCGCCGACAGCCTGGTCAAGGTCATGACCGACGGCGTGCTGCTCGCCGAGATCCAGCACGACAGGCTGCTGCGCCGCTACGACACGATCATCCTCGACGAGGCGCACGAGCGCAGCCTCACGATCGACTTCCTGCTCGGCTACCTCAAGCGGCTGCTCCCCCGCCGCCCCGACCTGTTGCTCGTCGTCACCTCCGCCACCATCGACCACCAGCTGTTCTCCCGGCACTTCGACGACGCACCGGTCATCGAGGTCTCGGGGCGGACCTACCCGGTCGAGGTGCGCTACCGCCCGCCCGGCGGTCCGGAGCAGCCGGACGCCGACAGCCCCGACACCCGCGACAGCCCCGACACCCGCGGCAGCGACGGCAGCGACGACAGCGATCCGATCACCGCCATCGGCACGGCGGTGCAGGAGCTGTGGCGGGAGGCGCCCGGCGACGTCCTGGTCTTCCTGCCCGGCGAGCGCGAGATCCGCGACGCCGCCGACGCGCTGGCCGAGCTGCTGCCGTCGACTAACGAGATCCTCCCGCTGTACGCCCGGCTGTCTGCGGCCGAGCAGCACCGGGTCTTCGCGCCCCACACAGCGCCCCGGGTGGTGCTGGCCACCAACGTCGCCGAGACCTCGCTGACCGTGCCCGGCATCCGGTTCGTCGTCGACTCCGGCCTGGCCCGCATCTCGCGCTACAGCCTGCGCACCAAGGTGCAGCGCCTGCCGATCGAGCCCGTCTCGCAGGCCTCGGCCGACCAGCGGGCCGGCCGGTGCGGACGCGTTGCCGACGGCATCTGCATCCGGCTCTACAGCGAGCCCGACTACCTGTCGCGCCCTGCCTACACCGAGCCCGAGATCCTGCGGACCAACCTCGCCGCCGTCCTGCTGCGGATGGCCTCGCTCGGGCTCGGCGACGTCGAGCAGTTCCCCTTCGTCGACCCGCCCGATGCGCGCAGCGTCCGCGACGGTGTCGCGCTGCTGCACGAGCTCGGCGCTTTCGACCCCGCCGAGCGTGACGCCGATCGGCGGATCACCCGCACCGGACGGACGATCGCGCAGCTGCCCGTCGACCCCCGCCTGGCCCGGATGCTGGTCGAGGCCGACACCACGGGCGCACTGTCCGAGGCGCTCGTCGTCGTCGCTGCCCTGTCCATCCAGGACCCGCGCGAGCGACCGGCCGACAAGGCGCAGGCCGCCGACGAGCAGCACGCCCGCTTCGCCGACCCGACCTCGGACTTCCTGGCCTTGCTGAACCTGTGGCGCTACCTGCAGGACCGTCAGCGCGAGCTGTCCTCGAGCGCCTTCCGGCGGCTGTGCCGGGCCGAGTTCCTGCACTACCTGCGCGTGCGCGAGTGGCAGGACCTGCACGCCCAGCTGAGCCGGGCCACCCGCGACGCCGGGATGGGTGCCAACGACGTGCCGGCAAGCAGCCAGCAGCTGCACACGGCGCTGCTCGCCGGCCTGCTCTCGCACGTGGGGATCAAGGACGGCGACAAGCGCGAGTACCTCGGGGCGAGGGGCGCCCGCTTCGCCATCTCGCCGGGCTCGTCGCTCGTGCGCCGCCAGCCCCGGTGGGTGGTCGCGTCCGAGCTGGTCGAGACCTCCCAGCTCTGGGCCCGCACCGTCGCGAGGATCGACCCCGAGTGGGTGGAGCCGCTCGCCGGGCCGCTTGTTGTGCGTACCTACAGCGAGCCGCACTGGGAGGCGCGGCGCGGCTCGGTGGTCGCCTACGAGCGGGTGACGCTGTATGGGCTGCCGCTGGTCACCCGGCGCAAGGTCGCCTTTGGCGGGATCGACCCCGAGCTGTCACGGGAAGATTTCATCCGCCGCGCCCTCGTCGAGGGCGACTGGCACACGCACCACGGCTTCCTCGCCGCCAACCGCCGGATGCTCGAGGAGGCCGGCGAGATCGAGCACCGGGTGCGCCGCCGTGACCTCGTCGTCGACGAGGAGGCGCTGTTCGGCTTCTACGACGCGCGACTGCCCGCCGAGGTCGTCTCGGCGCGGCACTTCGACTCGTGGTGGAAGACCGAGAGACGGCGCCGCCCGGACCTGCTCACGCTCACTGCGAGCCTGCTCACCCCGACCGGCATGGACCTCGAGGAGGTCGAGCAGGCCTACCCACAGGTCTGGCAGTCCGGCGACATCAGCCTGCCCGTCTCCTACCGCTACGAGCCGGGCACCGAGGCCGACGGCGCCACGGTCGAGGTGCCGCTGGCGGTGCTCAACCGGGTGCCGTCGGCCCAGCTGGAGTGGCTCGTGCCGGGATTGCGCGAGGAGCTCGTGGCCGGCCTGATCAAGACGCTGCCCAAGGCCCTGCGCCGCAGCTTCGTGCCCGCGACGACGACAGCGCGGCAGGTGCTCGAGCGGGTGGTACCCGGCGAGGAGGCGCTGCTCGACGCGCTCGGGCGTGAGCTGCGCCTGCTGACCGGCATCGTGGTCCCGCGGGACGCCTGGCATCCCGAGCGACTGCCCGCTCACCTGCGGCCGCACGTCCGCGTGGTCGACGAGACCGGCCGGACCGTTGCCGAGGGCGACGATGTCAGTGCGCTGCGCTCCGTGCTGCGCACCGAGGTCCGCGCCTCGATCGCGGCCGTCGCCGGCGACGTCGAGCGCACCGGGCTGACCGGGTGGGACCTTGACGCGCTGCCCCGTACCGTCGAGCAGCAGCGACCGGGCGGCCTGGTCCGCGGCTGGCCGGCGCTTGTCGACGAGGGTGACAGCGTGGGCGTACGCGTTCTCGGCAGCGAGGACGAGCAGGTTGCGGCGATGTGGCGCGGCACGCGGCGCCTGCTGCTGCTGGGCCTGCCCTCCCCCCGTCGGGCCGCCGAGCGCGGGCTCGACAACCGCGCCCGCCTGGCCCTCGCCCGGGCGCCGCACCCCAGCCTGGCCGACCTGCTCGAGGACTGCGCCGGCTGCGCGGTCGACCACCTGATGACCGAGCGCGGCGGCCCGGCCTGGGACCGGGTTGGCTTCGAGGCGCTGCTGGCCGGGGTCCGCGCCGGGTTCGAGGCCCAGCTCCGCACGGTCCTCGCCGGGGTGGTGCGGATCCTGGCCGCGGTCAGGGAGGTCGATGCCGGGCTCGCCGCGCGCGTGCCGGCTGCCGCTGAGCCCGCCGTCGCCGACGTCCGCGAGCAGCTGGTCGCGCTCGTGCATCCCGGGTTCGTCACCGGCACCGGCGCCGCCCGGTTGCCGGACCTCCCCCGTTACCTGAGCGCCGCGGCTCAGCGGCTGGAGCAGGCGGCTGCGGACCCGGCCCGTGACCGCGCTCGAATGGCCGAGGTCGCCTACGTCCGGGAGCAGTACGACGCGAGGGTGACCGCCCTCGGCCGCGGCCGGCCGCTTCCACCGGCTCTGGTCGAGGTTCGGTGGATGATCGAGGAGCTGCGGGTCAGCCTGTTCGCCCAGGCCCTCGGCACCCGCCTGCCGGTTTCCGAGACCCGGGTGCTGCGGGCGCTCGAGGCGGCCTGATCGTCACCACGCCGTGGGACCCTGGGGATTAGCCGGGACGGCTGCCGGACACGCCACTCCTGGTAGGACAAGCGTGCCAAGACACCCCGTCAGCACAGACACCCCGCCAGCACAGACACCCTGAAAGCCAACGAGAAGGAGCCACCGGATGGCCCAGCCGCCCATGGTCAAGCTGAACAACGGCGTCGAGATCCCCCAGGTCGGGTTCGGCGTGTTCCAGGTCGCGCCGGACGAGGTCGTCGAGCCGGTGCGCACAGCCATCGAGTCGGGCTACCGGCTCATCGACACCGCGGCGGCATACCGCAACGAGAAGGGCGTGGGGCGAGCCATCGCCGAGGCGGGCGTGCCGCGCGAGGAGCTGTTCATCACCACCAAGCTGTGGAACTCCGAGCAGGGCTACGACAAGGCCCTGAAGGCGTTCGACACCAGCCTCAGCAAGCTCGGCCTCGAGCAAGTCGACCTCTACCTCATCCACTGGCCCATTCCGAAGCGCGACACCTACGTCGAGACCTGGAAGGCGCTGGAAAAGGTACATGCCGACGGCCGGGCCCGGGCCATCGGCGTCTCGAACTTCACCGAGCGGCACCTGACGCGGCTGTTCGACGAGACCGAGATCGTGCCGGCGGTCAACCAGGTCGAGCTGCACCCCCGCCTGCCGCAGGAGCAGCTGCGGGCCTTCCACGCCCAGCACCAGATCGTGACCGAGGCCTGGAGCCCGATCGGGCAGGGCAAGGGGCTACTCGAGGACCCCACACTCGTCGCCCTGGCCGAGACCAAGGGCACCAGCCCGGCCCAGGTCGTGCTGCGCTGGCACGTCCAGCTCGGCAACGTCGCCATCCCCAAGTCGGTGACGCCCTCGCGCATCAAGGACAACCTCGATGTCTTCGGCTTCGAGCTCGACGATGCCGACATGGCCAAGCTGGCCGGGCTCGCCACCGGCGAGCGAGTGGGGCCCGACCCGGAGGAGTTCGACGTCGCCTGAGGCGGCCACGTCACAGGCGGACCGGGGGAAGCGGGCGCGGCGCGAGTCGCGGCTGGGGCTGCTGTTACGGTCCAGCCCCGGCCGCCCACGCGGCCCGCATCAGGAGGTGCAGCGATGACGTTCCATGTGGCCGACATCCTCGTTGCCGGGGCACGCAACAACCCGGACGCGCTCGCGCTCGTCAACGACGCCGGCGACAAGCGCCTGACCTGGCGCGAGCTCGACGCCCGCGCCGGCCAAGTCGCCGCCGCGCTCGCGGCCGATGGCGTAGGCCCGCGCTCGCGCATCGGCTACCTCGACCTCAACGGCTTGGAGTTCTTCGAGGTGCTGTTCGGGGCGTTGCAGGTGGGTGCGGTCCTCGCGCCGCTCAACTGGCGGCTGACGGCCGACGAGCTCGGCGCCGTCGTCGCTGACGCAGGCGCCCGCGTGCTCGTCGTCGGCGAGCGATTCGTGCCCATGGTCGAGGCGATACGGGCAGCCGCCCTCGGCCTGCAGCGCGTCGTGGTCGTGGGTGAGAACTACGAGCAGTGGCTGGCCGACGCAGCGCAAGGGGCAGCAATCGAGCGCTCAGCGCCAGCAACACCGCCAGCGCACGCCGACGAGACCGCGCTGCAGCTCTACACCTCGGGGACGACCGGCCTGCCCAAGGGCGTACTGCTCTCCCACGAGAACCTCGCGACGCTGACGACCAACGACACCGGCTGGGACATGGACGCGGGTTCTGTCACGCTCGTCGCGATGCCGCTGTTCCACATCGGCGGCGCCGGCTGGGCGCTGGCCGGCATGGTGCGCGGTGCGGCCAGCGTCATCGTGTCCGAGATCGAGCCGACTCGCCTGCTCGACACGCTCGAGCAGCAACGCGTCACCCACACGTTCCTCGTCCCCGCTGTCCTCGCGATGCTCGCTGCCGTCCCCGGTGCAGCCGAGCGCGATCTGTCAGCGCTGCGCTGCGTCGTCTACGGCGCCTCCCCCATCACCAGTGCGGTGCTGCAGCGCTCCATGGCGACCTTGCGTGCCCCGCACTACCAGGTCTACGGACTGACCGAGACGACCGGCGCCATCACCCAGCTCGACCCGGCCGACCACGACCCCGACGGGCCGCGAGCGGGTCTGCTGCGCTCGGCCGGCCGGCCCTACCCCTGGGTCGAGGTGATGACGATCGAGCCGACGACCGGGTCACCCGCCGGGCCGGGCGAGGTGGGTGAGGTATGGGTCAGGTCCCAGCAGGTGACGGCTGGCTACTGGCACAAGCCCGAGGAGTCGGCCGCCGTGCTGGTGGGAGACGGCTGGTTCCGCAGTGGTGACGCGGGCTACCTCGACGAGGAGGGCTTCCTGTTCCTCACCGACCGGATCAAGGACATGATCGTGACTGGTGGAGAGAACGTCTACCCCATCGAGGTCGAGAACGTGCTCGCTGCCCACCCGGCCGTCGCCGACGTCGCCGTCATCGGCGTCCCCGACGAACGCTGGGGCGAGACAGTCAAGGCGATGGTGGTGCGTCAGCCCGGTGCCCACGTCGACGAGGCCGAGCTGCTCGGGTTCGCCAAGGAACGCTTGGCCGGTTTCAAGCGGCCGCGGTCGGTCGACTTCGTCGAAGTGCTCCCCCGCAACCCGACGGGCAAGCTGTTGAAGAAGGTGCTGCGTGAGCCGTTCTGGGCCGGTCGGGAAGGTCGGCTGATCGGCTGACCACAGCAGTCCTGTTGTGACCTCGGGTAACTGTTGTGACTGGGCGCACAACTGGGCAGAGGGTCACTGGGGATGCCCCCCGGCCCCGACAGCCTGTGAGGACCAGAGTGACCACACGCGAGACGACGAGCGAGAAGCCTGCCAAAGGCGCCGCACCGAAGACCTCCGGCACCGGCAAGGGGCACGAGCCCTCTGAGGCCGCTGCCGACCGCACCGGGCTCGACGCGATGCTGACCAACGCCGCCGTGGGCCCAGGGCGGATGCGCCCCGGCCTCGAGACGCTGCAGGTCATGGCCCAGCTCGCGCGCCGCCCACAGCTGCCGGTACGCACCAGCCTCGCCCTGACCAAGGACCTCGCCCAGATCGCCGTCGGGCGCTCCGAGGTCGCCCCTGACAAGAAAGACAAGCGCTTCGCCGACCCGGCCTGGACCGACAACCCCCTCTACTCCCGGGCCTGCAAGAGCTACCTGGCGACCTCGGCCGCGCTCGAGGAGCTGGTCGCCCAGCTCGACCTCGACTGGAAGACGCGCAAGCGGGCCCGGTTCCTGCTCGACAACCTCATCGACGCCGCCTCACCGAGCAACTCCCCGCTCAACCCGATGGCGCTCAAGGTGGCGCTCGACACCGGCGGCAAGAGCCTGGTCCGGGGGGTGCGCAACGCCGCACACGACTTGAGCCGCCGCCCGCACATCCCCGCGATGGTCGACACCGAGCCCTTCAACGTCGGCGAGAACATCGCGGTCACCCAGGGGGCTGTCGTGCTGCGGACCCCGACCATCGAGCTGATCCAGTACCGGCCGCGGACCGAGAAGGTCCACGCCACCCCGCTGCTGCTGGTGCCGCCGATGATCAACAAGTTCTACGTCGCCGACCTCGCGCCCGACCGCAGCATGGTCCAGCACTTCCTCGACTCGGGCCAACCCGTCTTCGTCATCTCCTGGCGCAACCCCGGCGCCGAGCAGCGCGACTGGACCTTCGACACCTACGTCCAGGCCGTGCTCGACGCGCTGGAGGCCACCCGGCAGATCAGCGAGAGCGGCTCCGCGCACGTGCTCGGGCTGTGCGCCGGCGGCATCACGGCGAGCAGCACGCTGGCCTACCTCGCCGCCAACGGGCGCCAGGAAGAGGTGGCGAGCCTGACCCTCGGCGTGACGGTGCTCGACCAGCACCACGCCGGCACCGTTGGCTCGTTCATCGACGAGTCCAACGCCCAAGCCGCCATCGCCCAGTCCCAGCGCCAGGGCTACCTCGACGGCCGCAGCCTCGCCGGCGTCTTCGCCTGGCTGCGCCCCAACGACCTGATCTGGAACTACTGGGTCAACAACTACCTGCTGGGCAAGCGGCCGCCGGCCTTCGACGTCCTGTTCTGGAACAACGACGTCACCCGGATGGCAGCCGGGCTGCACCGCGACTTCATCCAGATGGCCGTCCACAACACACTGGTCACACCCGGCGAGACCATCGTGCTCGGGACCCCGATCGACCTGTCGGCCATCACGGTCGACAGCTACGTCGTTGCGGGCATCGCCGACCACATCACCCCGTGGCACAACTGCTACCGCACCGTGAACCTGCTCGGGTCCCAGCCCCGGTTTGTGCTCTCCACCAACGGCCACATCGCCGCCTTGGTCAACCCGCCCGGCAACGCCAAGTCCTCCTACCGCATCAACGACAAGCTCCCGAAGGACCCCGACGCCTGGCTGGAGGGCGCGTCGTCACATCCCGGCAGTTGGTGGGACGACTGGACCGCGTGGGTCGCGGCGCGCTCCGGCGGGGAGAAGGACGCCCCGGCCGAGCTCGGCTCCGAGCAGTACCCGGCCGGGGTGCCAGCCCCTGGCGAGTACGTCTTCGAGACCTGAGTTGCCGTACGCGCGCGTCGGCACCGGCTCGACCCAGCTCTGGTACGACACCACGGGGCAAGGCGATCCGCTGCTGTGGCTGCCGGGCTTCGCGCTCAGCGGCGCCGCGTTCGAGGCGGTGCTGCCGCTGTACACCGGGCTGCAGAGCATCACCTTCGACCACCGCCGCACCGGCCGGTCCCGGCAGGCGCGGGGGCTGCCCGGGGTCGTGTCCATCCCTGGCCTCGCGGGCGACGCCGTCCGGCTGCTCGACGCGCTGGGCTTGGAGAGCGCCCACGTCTACGGCGTGTCCTATGGCGGGATGGTCGCGCAGGAGCTCGCCCTGCGCTTTCCCGAGCGGGTGCGCGGGCTTGTCCTCGGCGCAACGACGCCGGGTGGCCCGCGTGCGGTGCTCCCGAGCGTGGCCGAGCTCGCGGCACTCGCCCGTGACGTAGCCGCTCCGGGGACCGGGCAGGGCCTGGCGGGGGCGGTGTTCTCGCGCGAGTTCCGGCGGGCCGACCCGCACCGCGCGCGGCGGCTCGCCCGGGGGATGCGCGTGCACCGTGCACCGCCCGACGGCGTGCTCGCCCACTTCCTCGCGAGCTTCTACCACGACACCTGGGCGCGCCTGCCCCGCATCCAGGCCCCCACCCTGGTGCTGCACGGCTCGGCCGACACGATGACCCCCCTGGTCAATGCGAGGGTGCTTGCCGCGAGCATCCCGGGCGCCGAGCTCTGCATCGTCGAGGGGGCCGGCCACGCCTACCTGCTCGAGTGCCCGGAGGAGTCGGCCCGGCTGGTGCTCGAGTTCCTGAGCCGCCGCCGCCCCGTCGCCGGCCGCGCCGTGCGGCCGACAGCCGAACCGCTCACCCGCGCGCTCGGGCTTCCGGTGGGGATGCTGCGCACCGCCCGCAGCGCCCTGCCCTGGTAGCCCTCAACATCGTGTCCTTTCCGGTCGTTCCATCGTCCCGCCCCGAGTCGTCAGCAGCCCACCAGGTCAAGTGAAGGAGAAGCCCATGTCGGACGTTTCGTGGCGGTTGGCCGCCGAGCAGGAGGAGCTGCGCGCCCGTGCCCGCGAGGTGGCGATGTCACTGCGCGACCGGGTGCTGGAGGTTCCGGACTGCTGCGACTACCCCGACGACCTGTTCGCCGTGCTCGTCAAGGAGCACATGCTCGGGCTGGAGATCCCCATCAAGTACGACGGCGGCGGCCACAGCCTCGTCTCGCAGTGCGTGGTGATCGAGGAGCTGGCCCGCATCTCGGCGACGGTGGCGCTGATGGCCGCCTACGTCAGCCTGACGGCACTGCCGATCATGCTGGCCGGCACCGAGGAGCAGAAGGAGCGCTTCATACCACCGCTCGTACGCGGTGAGAAGCTCGGCTCGTACGCGCTGACCGAGCCCGACGTCGGCTCCGACCCCAGCGCGCTACAGACCAAGGCCGAGCGGCACGGCGACAGCTACCTGCTCAACGGCGAGAAGCGCTTCATCGGCAATGCCGGCCGCTCGGACACCTACGTGGTGTTCGCGCGTACCGGCGGGGAGGGCGCGCGCGGCATCAGCGCGTTCATCGTCGACGGCCAGGCGGAGGGGGTCAGCGCCGACTCGCTGCGCACCATGGGGATGCCCGGGTGGCACCTCGGCGCTCCGCACTTCCACGACGTCGAGGTGCCGGTCGAGAACCGGCTCGGCGAGGAGGGCGACGGCTTCCGCATCGCGATGATGACCTTCGACAGGTCACGCCCGGTCGTCGCTGCGCAGTCCGTCGGCGTGGGCCAGGGCGCCGTCGACCTCGCCCTCGACTACGCCAGCCGCAGGCGCACGTTCGGCCACCCGCTCATGGAGCACGAGGGCATCCAGTTCAAGCTCGCCCGGATGGAGACCGGCGTTGCCGCCGGCCGGGCCCTGACCTACCAGGCGGCGTCAGCCGTCGACGCGGGCGGTGAGGACATGACCAAGCTCGCCGCGATGGCCAAGCTCGTCGCATCGGATGCGGCGATGCGCGTGACCACCGAGGCGGTGCAGGTCCTCGGCGGCAACGGCTACCTGAAGGACTTCCCGGCCGAGCGGATGATGCGCGATGCGAAGGTGCTGCAGATCTACGAGGGCGCCAACGAGATCCAGCAGCTCGTCATCGCCCGTCAGATGGTCAAGCTGGCCGGCGGCCGCGACCCGGTCTGGGGCCCTGCCCGGCAGCGCCGGGGTCACCACCGGTGAAGGTGAGGGGCACGCCAGCTCCGAGAAGGTCGGTGCCCGGGTGTAGCTCGGTCGGCGCTGGGGCCGCCCCGGTCAGCTCGTGACCGGGGCCGCCAGTGCCTGGGCCACCGCCCGGTAGGCCTTGCGGTTGAAGGCCAGGCCGACGTGGCTGCCCGTGACCTCGACGTTCTTCGCGTACGGGACGATGCAGGAGGGCCACCAGACCACGCCGTCGCCCCGCGAGTAGATGGACGTCAGCGGCACCGGCGAGCCGTTGGACCCGAACGGAGCGCTGAAGTCGCGGGTGAACGGGCAGGTGCAGCGGCGGGTCAGGCAGCCGTTCTTGCGCGCCTTGCTGCTCGTCGCCACGAGGACGCGGCGGGTGGCGGCGACCATCGCCTTGGTCGGCACCGAGATGTCGTAGGGCTGGTCGAGCGCGGCGCCCATCGACACCGCGTTGTGGACGAGGTCCGGGCGCCGGGTGCACAGCGCCTTGACGTACAGCCCGCCCCGGCTGTGCCCGATCAGCGACACCTTGCGCCCGGAGCGCTCGGCGAGCTTCTCCACCCGGCGCTCGATGCGGTCGAGCGCGCGGTCCGAGCAGTCGACGTTGGCCAGCCGGATGCCGCTGCCGTGCGCGTGGTACCCGATGCGCCACAGCCAGCTGCCCATTGCCGTCAGGCTGGCATCAGCGGCGAGGAAGCCCGGGACGAGGACGACAGGGCGTCCGTCGCCGTGCGGCACGCCGAGGCCGTAGAAGACCGGGTCGACGCTGAGCCGCATCGCCTCGGCCTGGAAGCGCACCTCCGACAGGTGCCGCCCCCACCACCGCCGGTGCATCGAGGAGCGCCGCGAGCTCGTCGGGGCGAAGGACGACGCCTCCACCTCGTCTGGGACTAAAGAATCGAGGGCGTGCTGCAGCGCCTCCGGAACGTCGGAAGGCGGGTCCGCCTCCTGCTGCTCGGGCGCGCTCGGCTCTCGCTCGGCTGGTCCCGGCTGAGGCGGGTCTGACTCGGCCACGCGTCAATACTAGGCCGCTATTCCCCACCGAAGGTCTGCTTGCTCACACCGCCAATGTGCTTGCTATAGTTTCACAGTAGCGCTGCTGGGGCATCTTCTCCGTGACGCTTTGAGCGCCCCCGACAGTTGCATCCACCGCCGTACACCCCTATCGCACCTTCGAAAGGCGATGACAATGACCAGCCCCACCAACGACACGAGCAAGGTCGTCGGCCAGCTGCGCGCACTGCTGCAGCTGACCCAGTCCGAGGCCCAGGTGGCCCGGACCCGCATGGCGCAGGCCCGCACCGACGCCGTCCGCCGCGAGCTGTCGCAGAACGCTGACAACGCCGAGAAGCGCTCGCGCGAGATTACCGAGCAGCTGCGCGCTCTCGGTGGCGCTCCCGACGTGCTGGCGCCGGTTCTCGGCCGCTTCACCGCGATCGCCAAGTCCGGCATCGAGCAGGCGCAGCCGTTCTCCGAGGCCATCCTCGGCGACCTCGCGCTCGAGCACCAGTTGCTCGACCGCTCGCACTACCTGAAGGTTCTCGCCGAGGCAGCCAACCTCGCGTCGGTCAAGCGCCTGGCCGAGCGCCTCGAGGTCGCGCACACCGCCACAGTCGAGTGGCTGACAGTTGTCCTTGCCGAGGAGGCCCTGGGCGGCCCCGCGGCCCTGCGGGCGACCCCGCTGCAGTCGGTCGCGAGTGGCGCGGCGCGCCTGGCCAACCTGCCGAGCCGCTGGACCACCGAGCAGGTCAATCGCACGGTCGAGTCGGTGCAGCGCACCGCGAGCGAGGCCCGTAGCAAGGCCGAGCAGGTCGCTGGTAAGGCCGAGCAGTTGCGCTCAGCCGTCACCGAGGTCTTCGTCGCCTCGCGTGACGCCGGCCTGTCCCGCGCCGAGAAGGTCGCCCGCCGTGACGGTGAGACCGAGGTGGCTCGCACCGTGCACGAGACGCGGCGCGAGACCGGCACCCTGTCGGCCAACCAGCTGCCGATCAAGGGCTACGAGAGCATGACCGGCCAGCAGGTCATCGAGGCCGTCAAGGGCGTCAAGAAGGCCACGGACATCCGCACCGTGATCGCCTTCGAGGAGGCTCACAAGGCGCGCATCAGCGTCGTGTCGGCCGCGCAGGCCCAGCTGGCCCGCATTGCGAAGGACGCCCTCGGCGTCTGAGATCGGGCTGACGCCCTCGGCGTCTGATCGCCCCACCTCCGCTCGGGGAGGGTCTGCCTTCGGGCGGCCCTCCCCGACGCATGTCCGGCCTGGCTCTCACGTCCTTACGGGGCCGGCTGGCAGGCGGCGCGGTGATCAGGTGTTTCCGGCCAGATGCTCCGGGGACGTTCGAGGCTGGCCGTGAACGCGGCCTGACCCGAACAGAGGCAGGCGACGATGAGAGCAGTTGTGTGGCACGGCAGGCGCGACGTCCGTGTCGACACAGTGCCCGACCCAGTCATCCAGGACCCGAACGACGCGATCGTCCGGATGACGACGACCAACCTGTGTGGCTCCGACCTGCACCTGTACGAGGTCCTCGGCCCGTTCATGAACGTCGGCGACATCATCGGCCACGAGCCGATGGGCATCGTCGAGGCGGTCGGCGCCAACATCACCACCATCAAGCCCGGCGACCGCGTCTCGGTGCCGTTCCAGATGTCGTGCGGGCACTGCCACATGTGCCACGAGGGGCTGACCACCCAGTGCGAGACGACGCAGGTGCGCAGCCAGAACTCGGGAGCGGCCCTGTTCGGCTACAGCAGCCTCTACGGGTCGGTGCCCGGGGCGCAGGCGGAGTACCTGCGCGTGCCGCAGGCGCAGCACACCACCGTCCGGCTGCCCGAGGGCCCGCCCGATGACAGATACGCCTACCTGTCCGACGTGCTGCCCACCGCGTGGCAGGCCGTCGCCTACGCCGGCGTTCCCGACGGCGGAACCGTCGTCGTGCTCGGCCTTGGCCCGATCGGTGACATGTCCTGCCGGATCGCGGCGCACAAGGGCTACCGGGTGATCGGCGTCGACCTCGTTCCCGACCGGCTGGCCAGGGCGGCGCAGCGCGGCATCGAGACCATCGATCTCAGCCAGCACGAGAGCGACCTCGGCGACGCCATCCGCGAGATGACGAACGGGCGCGGTCCGGACTCCGTCATCGACGCCGTTGGCATGGAAGCGCACGGCTCCCCCGGTGCCGGGGTCGCCCATACCGCTGTGGCCTTGCTGCCCGATGCTGTCGCGAGCCGGCTGATGAAGACTTCGGGCATCGACAAGCTCGCAGCCGTCAACTCCGCCATCGACATCGTGCGCCGGGGCGGCACGATCTCACTGAGCGGCGTCTACGGCGGCAGCGCCGACCCGTTGAACATGCTGGTGATGTTCGACAAGCAGATTCAGCTGCGCATGGGGCAGGCCAACGTGCTCAAGTGGGTCCCGGAGATCATGCCGCTGCTGACTGACGAGGACCCGCTGGGCGTCGACAGCTTCGCCACGCACCGGCTCTCACTCGAGGAGGCGCCGGAGGCCTACAAGAAGTTCCAGAAGAAGCAGGACGGCGTGTTCAAGGTCTGCTTCAAGCCCTCGGCTCTCGCCGCGTAGGGGCACCTGGCTGGCCGGCGCTACTCGTCCTGCAGCAGCTCTGCGGAGCGTTCGCGCATCTCGACCTTGCGGACCTTGCCGGTCACAGTCATGGGGAATTCGTCGACGACGTGCACGTAGCGAGGGATCTTGTGGTGCGCCAGCTTCCCGTCACAGAACTGGCGTAGGTCTGCAGCGGTCAGTGTCCTGCCCTCGCGCAGGCGGACCCAGGCCATGACCTCCTCGCCGTAGCGCTCGTCGGGAACTCCGATGACCTGCGCGTCGACGATGTCGGGGTGGGTGTAGAGGAACTCCTCGATCTCGCGCGGGTAGACGTTCTCGCCCCCGCGGATGACGACGTCCTTGATCCGCCCCGTGATCATGAGGTAGCCGTCCTCATCCATGACGGCGAGGTCCCCGGTGTGCATCCAGCGGGCGCTGTCGATCACTCCTGCCGTCTTGTCGGGCTCCTCCCAGTAGCCGAGCATGACCGAGTACCCGCGGGTGCACAGCTCGCCCGCCTCCCCCACGGGCAGGGTGCGGCCGGTCTCGGGGTCGACCACCTTGACCTCCAGGTGCGGCCCGACGCGCCCGACGGTGGACACCCGGCGCTCGAGGCTGTCGTCGGCGCGCGTTTGGGTCGACACCGGCGAGGTCTCTGTCATCCCGTAGCAGATGGACACCTCGGCCATGCCCATCGTGCCGATGACCTGCTTCATCACCTCGACCGGGCACGGTGAGCCGGCCATGATCCCGGTCCGCAGGCTGGACAGGTCGCGGGTCGAAACCTCCGGCAGGCCGAGCTCGGCTATGAACATCGTCGGGACGCCGTAGAGCGAGGTGCACCGCTCCTGCTCGACGGCGGCGAGCGTGGCCGCCGGGTCGAATGCGGGGGCCGGGATCACCATGGCCGCGCCGTGCGAGGTGCAGGCCAGGTTGCCCATCACCATCCCGAAGCAGTGGTAGAAGGGCACGGGGATGGCGACGCGGTCCTCGTGGGTGTAGTGGCACAGCTCGCCGACGAAGTAGCCGTTGTTGAGGATGTTGTGGTGCGACAGGGTGGCGCCCTTCGGGAAGCCCGTTGTCCCCGAGGTGTACTGGATGTTGATGGGGTCGTCCGCCGACAGCTCGCCCGCCAGCCGGTCGAGCGGGGAGCGGTCCACGCCGCGGCCAGTGGCCACCAGCTCGTCCCACGACGAGTCGCCGATCAGCACGACGTCGCTCAGGTGCGGGGACGTGGGGCGGACCTCCTCGATCATGGCCGCATAGTCCGACGTGCGGAACGAGCGCATCGCGACAACTGTCCGGATGCCCGCCTGCCGCAGGACGTAGGCCAGCTCGTGGGATCGGTAGGCGGGGTTGATCGTCACCAGGATGGCGCCAATCTGTGCGGCGGCGTACTGCAGCAGCGTCCACTCCGGGCAGTTCGGCGCCCAGATGCCGACCCGGTCCCCCTGCGTCACCCCCCGCGCGAGCAGCCCGAGCGAGACGGCGTCAACGTCGGCGGCGAACTGTGCGTAGGTCCACCGCCGGCCGCTGGCGCAGTCGACGAGTGCCTCGCGGCCGGTGTGAGCAGCGACGGTGCGTGCCAGGTTGACTGCGATGGTGTCCCCGAGCAGCGGGGCCGACGACGCGCCCGAGGCGTAGCTGACTGGTGCAGGTGCCATGCGCGGCTGCCTCCTCGAACGTCAGTCGGCCGGCGCCGGGGCCCACTCGGGTCACGGGAGTCGCCGTCTACCCGATCCTGCTCCTGCCCTGCCAGTTCGGCCACGGCAGGGCGCCGGTAGCGTCACGGACTGTGTACCAGCCGTCCACCGATGCCGCCCGCGGCCGACTCACCGGCCTGCCCGGCTCGCCCGGTGGGCTGATGGCGGCGTGGCTCGGTGCGTGGCTTGCCGGGCGGGTCAGCAGCGACGACATGCTCGCCGCCGTGCAGGTCGGGGACGCGCCGCATCAGGTCGTCGGGCTCGAGGGTGAGGCCGGTCCTGTCCCGCTCGCGCGCGTGCTGCCGCACGTCCGTCGTCTCGGGCCGGCTGCCGTGCAGCTGCGCATGCCGGTCCCCGGCGACGTCGACGGGCTGAGCGGACCCCTGCTGGGGGCGGCGTTGGAGGTGGGTGAGGTCGTTGTCATCTCCCCGCACGACCCGCGCCGCACCGGGCTCGTCCTGCTGCCGCGGCGCGATGTCAGGGGCAGCGCCATCGAGCCGCTCGTGACTGTGGCCTGGGAGGCGCAGCCCTCGGATGCGCGGCCGGGGCACGGTCCGGGCGCTCCCAGCGGGCTGCGGGAGGCCGAGCGCGGGCTTGCCGCAGCCGTCGCGGAGGCGGCAGCGACTCTCGTCGATATCGGGCAGGTGAGCCGGCTCAGCCCGCAGGCGCAGGCAGCGATCAGGGCGCTGCGTGACCGGCAAGGCGCACCGCTCGGGCTGCCGGCCGGGTCACCGCCGGAGGCTGTACGAGTCCTGACGACGGCCGAGCGGCTCGCTGCGGTCGTCGAGCTCGCCGTCGACAATCAGCCCTTGTCAGCGGCCGCGGACGCGAGGCGGGCAGCCGCGCTGCGGCAGGTGGCGACAGCAGTGCGGCACGCACGGCGCTACGCCTACACCGCGTGCGCCGACGGCTCCACGCCGGCCGGGCAAGCCTGACGAGGGCCCGCGCCTACCCCGGCCCGTCAGGCGCGGCTGTCCACTGTCGGCAGGTTCTTGCTGATCCGGCGCTGCAGGGCCAGCCGGACGACCCGGTCAAGGCCAGGCACGGCGGCACCGAAGTCGATGACGAAGTGCAGGTGGGAGCCGGTGCCACGGCGGGTGAAGACCATCGACCCGCGGTGGTCGCGCAACGGGCTGCCCTTGGTGATCCGGTAGTCGATCCGCTCGTTCGGCACGGCGCTCGTCACCGTCTCCTCGAACGGCGGCAAGGCCCCGATTCGGAGCTGTCGGACCGAGCCGGCGCCGTTGCGCTCGGTGTCGCCGTCGCGCACCCGCGTGACTGTCGCGCCCAGCAGCGGCCCAAGGTTCTCGTGCTCGGACAGGTAGGCGTACACCCGCTCGACGGGAAGTTCGAAGTCCTGCTCGACGTCCACTCGCTGCATCGCCTGGTCCGCCCGCTCTAGAGCCCGAACTTCTGGCCCAGGCCGCCCAAGCCGCCGGCCCCGCCGCCACCACCACCGAGCAGACCCAACAGCATCTGCGGGTCGAGCCCGAGGTTGCCCAGCATCCCAGCGTGCTCGTCGGTGTCGACCTGGTCGGGAAGGTCCTGCTCGGCCTGGTCGGCCTGCCCGTGGTTGCCCTGTGAACGGAGCAGCTCGAGGATCTGGCTCTTGTCGATCTGCACGTCTCTCCTTGATGAGGCTGATGAGGCTGATGAGGCTGATGAGGCTGGTACGGCTGGTGCGGCTGGCGCGTAGCCCTGAGTCTGCGCCGGGCGCTGCCGCGGTGTCGAACCGGGTGGTCGTAGGCGACGCCGCTAGCTCGTCCCTCCTCAGTCGCGGCTGGCGCTGGCCTGAAGGGATGCGGCCAACCGGCGCATGCCCTCGTCGACCCCGACCGTGGGGTGGTAGCCGAGGTCCCGGCGGGCAGCTGAGATGTCGAACCAGTGGGCGGTCGCGAGCTGCCGGGCGAGGAAGCGTGTCATGGGCGGGTCGTCGGTTCGCCGGAGCAGGCGCCAGAGCGTCTCCGCAGCCGCACCCGCCGCCTCGGCGACCGGCAGCGGGACGCTTGCCGTGACCGGCGGCAGCCCTCCAGCGGCGAGGATGGCGTTGACGACCTCGCCCACCGGCCGCGGGTCACCAGAGCTGATGAAGTACGCGCGCCCGGCGCACGCGGCTCCGGGCCCGAGGCGGTCGACGGCCAGCAGGTGTGCATCGACGGCGTCGTCGATGTAGGTGGTGTCGATGACCGCGGTCCCGCCGGCGACGAGCCGCAGCCGGCCGGTGCGGGCCCGCTGCAGGATGCGGGGAACCAGCTGGGTGTCCCCTGGGCCCCAAACCAGGTGCGGGCGCAGCGCGACCGTGGACAGTGACAGGTCATTGGCGGTCAGCACCATCCGCTCGGCCGCGGCCTTGGTCCGCGGGTACGGCGTGGTGAACGTCGTGGCGTACGGCAACGACTCGTCGCCGCCCGCGATGTCGCCGCCGGCGTGCACCACGCTGGGTGTGCTCGTGTGCACCAGCCGACTGATGCCGTGCTGGCGGCACGCCTGCAGCACGTTGGCGGTGCCGAGCACGTTGCTGCGCTCGTAGTCGGCCGCCGGCCCCCAGATGCCTGCCTTGGCGGCGACGTGCAGGACGGCATCGCATCCGTCGGCGGCGGCGAGCACGTCGCGCGGCTCCCCCAGGTCGCCCCGAACCGTCTGGACGCCGAGGTCGCGCAGCAGCGGGTAGTCACCCCGCGCGAAGCTGACCACGTCATCGCCGCGGGCCTGCAGCGCCCGGACGACCGCACCGCCGACGAAGCCCCCGCCGCCGGTGACGAGCGCCCTCACGGCCGGCCCTCGCCCCAGACCGCGAGCGCCGGGCGGTCGATCTTGGAGTTGTGGCGGATGTCGACGGGGAACTTCGGGTGGTAGTGGATAGCGACGATGCTGCTGGTGCGGGGGTCGGCTCGGCCGAGGGCGAGCAGCTCAGCGGTTAGCGCATCCGTGCGGTTGACAGAGGGCTCGAGCTCCACGCACAGCGCCGGGATGCTCGCGCCCGCCGGGCCGATCCCGACCAGCGCGGAGCGGCGCACCGCTGGGTGCACGTTGAACACCTCCTCGCACGGAACGCTGAACATCGGGCCCCCGCTGGTGTGCACGACGTGTGCCTTGCGCCCGGCGAACCACAGCCGTCCGGCCTCGTCCCGGCTGGCCAGGTCTCCCATCCGGTGGGCGACCCCCCCGTCCCAGTCGAGCTTGGCGGCGGCTGTCGCATCCGGCCGGTCGGCGTAGCGGGGGCTGACGACCGGCCCTCGGACCACGACTTCGCCGACGTCGCCGTCTGCGACCAGCAGCGCCGGGGTCAGCGCCTGGATCGGCTCGTCGGTGATGCGAATGAGCTCGACGTCGACGCCGGGCACGGGTCGCCCGACGCAGATGCCGACCGGCAGCGAGAGCAGCTCGGCGCTGCCGATGCTGGCCACCGGCAGCGCCTCGGTCGCGCCGTAGGGGGTGAGCACCTCAGCGCCGGGCTGCAGCATCGCCAGGGTCCGGCGCTGGACCCCCCGCGGGACCGGCGCACCGGCTGAGATGACCCGGCGGACGGTGGGCATAGTGCCTCCGCCCCGGCTCAGCGTGTCCAGCAGCGCGGGCGACCCGAACATGACTGTCGCGCCGAAGCGGTTAGCGGCTCGCACCACCCGGGCCGGGACGACATCAGCGGGCCGGGTGGCGTCCATCCGCGGCACCACTGTCGTCATCCCGAGGGCCGGGCCGAACAAAGCGAACGGCGGGAACGTCGACAGGCTGACCTCGCCCGGCCCCAGGTCGTACAGCTGCCGGACCGAATGGGCCTGGGCGAGCAGCTGCTCCTCGCCGTGCTCCACGCCTTTCGGCGGTCCAGTGCTTCCGCTGGTGAACAGAATCGCCGCGGGACTGGCGGGTGGCCGCTCGGGCGGCGCGAACGGCTGCCGCCACCGGCCAGCCTGCTCGACCCGGCGCAGGGTCGTGCCGCCACGCGGGGCCACCCGCCCGAGCGTGACCAGGACGTGCGCCTGCGGGCACCAGCCGAGCAGGCGGCGGGCGAGGTGCGCCTTGGTGATGCCGATGAACGCCTCTGGTGCCGCCTCGTTGAGGCAGCCCTTGACCTTGTCGCGGCCGATGCCGGGGTCGACGAGCACCGGGACGGTACGCAGCCGGAGCAGCGCGAACGCGAGGACGAAGAAGTCCTCGGTCGGGGGCACCAGCAGTGCCGTGCGCATGCCCGGCCCCACCCCGGCGTGGCGCAGACCGGCGGCGACGCGGTTCACGCGCAGGTTCAGTGCTGCGTAGGACGTCGTCCGGAAGCCGGTGCGAAGGGGCAGATGCAGAGCGGCCCGGTCCGGCTCGGCCTCCGCCCAGTCGGCGAGCAGCCCGTCGAGCGTGCAGGGCCCGAAGGGGGGGCTGTCGACGGCAGGGCTCACGTGGCGAGGAAGCGGGTCACCAGCGGAACGATCTCGTCCGCGACATCCTCGAGCACGTAGTGCCCGGCCTGGGGATAGCGGTGCACCTCCGCTTGCGGCAGCAGCTCGGCAAGGTGGTCCAGGACGACCTCGTCGAAGACCGGGTCCTTCATCCCCCAGCAGATCGTCGTGGGGATGCCGCGGAGCAGGTGCAGCCGGGCCTCTGTGCGGGCCAGCACGTCATAGGCGGGGTCCGCCGGTGTCAGCGGGATGTCCTTGACGAACTGGTGCACCGCCACCCGGTGCTCGGGAGTGTCGTACGGGGCGAGCAGGCCACGCCTGGCCTCTGCCGGCAGCCAGCGGCGGCCGCTGCCGGCGACGAGGGCGCCGCGAGAGAAGGCGTTGAGCCGGCGGACGGCGAACCCCCCGAGCACGGGCAGCCGGGCGGCGCTCAGCGACCAGGGCATCGCCTTGCCCGGCGGAAGCGGGAAGGCACCGGTGTTGAGCAGCACCAGCTTGTCGAGCCGGTCGGCGTGGTCGACGGCCCAGGCCAGCGCGACGGCGCCGCCCCAGTCGTGCGCGACGATCGACAGCGGCTGGTCCAGTGCCAGCCCGTCGACGAACTCGCCGAAGTCCCTAACCCTGCGCGCGAGGGTATGGGGGTACTCGCTCGCCGAGGGCTTGTCGGATCGCCCCATCCCGACGTGGTCGAACGCAACTGCGCGAAGACCGACGGCGGGCAACGCCGTCAGCAGTGAGCGGTAGTAGAACGACCAGGTCGGGTTGCCGTGCACGAGCAGCACCGGGGCCCCGGCGCCCTCGTCGACGTAGGCGATCCGATGGCCGCCGATCTCGGTCGTCTGAGTAGCGAACGGCCAGCCGGCGAGGGCCGTCACCAGACGATTTCGGCGGCCGCCGCGTTGATGCCACTGCCGACGCCCATCAGCATCACCCGGTCGCCCGTGGCGATGGTGCCGTTCTCCACCGACTTGGACAACAGAGTCGGCACGCCGGCCGGCCCGATGTTGCCGAAGTGCGGGTAAAGGAGCGGGAAGCGGTCGATGTCGAGCCCGAGGGTGTCGCAGACGGCGCGGGTGTGGACCTTGCTGACCTGGTGCAGCACGTAATGGTCGAAGGCGTCGGGTTGCCACTCGAAAGCGGTGACCGCCTCCTTCCACGTCAGCCCGGCAAGTTCGAGGCCGCCGAGCAGCAGGCCCTTGGTGTCGGTGCGCATCTCGTGGATGTCGCCGACGCACAGGTTGGGGGTCGAGGTGCTCGCCCGGCTCAGGCCGCCCAGGAAGCGCTGCCCGGCGTCGGCATCCGCGCGGGACAGGACCATCGCGACAGCGCCCGAACCCAAGGTCAAGGTGGCGAACTGCTCGCGGAACATGACGTCATCGCAGCTGTCCTGCGCCAGCCGCTCGACCGTGGCGTCAACGGTGAATTTGCTGGTCTCCCCGTTGACGACGAGGCCGTGGTCGATCTCGCCTCGCTCGATCATGGACGAAACGACGTTCATGCCGTTGAGGAAGCCCAAACAGGCGTTACCGACATCGAAGTTGGCAGTGGACGGTGAGAGCCCCATCTTGCCGTGGACGATGCTGGCAGTGGAGGGCTCGAGGTGGTCGCGGCACACCGAGGTGTTGAGCAGCAGGCCGATGTCGTCGCGGTCGACCCCGCTGCGCTCGAGCGCGAGCTCACCGGCCCTCGCCGCCGCGTCACTGGGACGGGTGCCTTCGTCCCACACCCGTCGCTCGATGATCCCCGCGAGCGACTCCATCAGCCCGGGAGCCACACCGAGCCGGTGCAGCGTGCCCGCCATCCGTTCCTCGATCTCGGTGGAGGTGACGACATGCGGCGCATCCACGTGCGCGAGGCCGCTGATGGAGACGTTCTCGTACCGCTGGGCTGATTTCACACCTGTCCTCCTGCCCCGTACGGGCCGGGGGGATACGCCTGCCGGGTGAGGTCCTGTGCACGTCTCTGGGAACCCGAGCAGTCGCAGTGGCGGCCCACCGGCAAAGGCCCTCGCGCCTGCTGACAGCGTGACAATCGTGCAGCCGGGAGACCTGCGGGAAGTCGCACTAATAGAGAAGGAGGACAACCAGCTGGTGAAATCACTGGTTCGGGCTGGCTGGACCCGACGACCGCACTTCTCATCAGCCGCGGCGTTCCCAAGGTGGAGGCACGCAGGCTGGCCCGTCTGGGCTGGGCGTATCCCGTGGGCTGCTCCTGGGTCTCTTGGCGACCGGTGAAAAGCGCGCTGTCGACGCCGCGATGCGGGAGTACGTCGCACGATTCTGCGGTTCCGACCCGGTGTGACGGAAAGCGGCTGCAAGCGCCTGCGCGGTCATCGGAGCCGTGTCATGTTGTCGACGGGCTGGAGCCGGTCCGCGTCAGGAACTCCTTGAGAATGTCGGCAAGACGCTCGGGCTGGTCCTCGGGAACGAGCGTGGACTAGCCGTCCACCTCGATCAAATCGCCCTGCGGGAGCAGCGCCGCGAGCCGGGGGCCGTGCTCGCGTGGCATGAGCCGGTCCTTGGTGGCCCACACGACCAGGGCCGGATGATCGAACCTGGCTAGTCGTTCGCTACAGGCAAGCAGCGTCCGCCGCGATGGGGCACCGGTCGCAAACTTCGCGAAGTCTCGGCGAATGGCCTTGCTCTCCCTAGCGGGTCGAAACCATTCAGTCAGTACGTCCTCGGGAATGCCGCGCAGGCTCATCCCGCCGTAGGAGTTCCGATTGTCTCGGACCGCCGGAATTCGAAGTAGCTGGAGCAGCAACCAGATGCCTCCCGGTATCGCAGCGACGGCACTGATCGGCTTCGCCGCGCCGGGCGGGAAGTTCTCGAACGCCTCACAGGCGACCAGCACCAGGCGGTTGATCCGCTCGGAGCCGGGAAATTGCTCGGTAAGCAGGAACTGGCCGCCGCCCCAATCATTGAGCACGAGCGTGACCCCGCGCAGTTCGAGCCGCTCGAGGAACTCGCCGAGCAGTCGCGCTACCCCAAACTGGCTGAGATCAGCAGCCGCCCGCATCGGCGTGCGATGCCCACCCAGCGGGAGCGTCGGCAACACACATCGGTATCCCGCCATCCGCGGTACCACCTTGCGCCACTGAGTCGGTGACATCGGCAGCCCGTGCGTCAGAACGAGGATCGGCCCCGTCCCACCGGTATCCGCATAGTCGATGACACCGGCCGAAAGCCCGACCTGCGGCATGTCTCCTCCTAGCCCGGACCTTTCGTCCCGCTCTGGTCGATCATCGTCCGGCGGTCGTGTGCCGGTTCTGTTGCTGATTCTGGCAGCGGGGTGCGACAAGTTCCGGGAGGTCGTAGGGGCGGGATCGTGGGCGTGACGGCGCAGCCAAAGCGATGGTCGTCGCGTCCAGCCGGCTGCACGCGGTCCGCTACCACGAGGCAATCAAGCGCTACATCGTGAAGAACCAGATCATCGGGGTCGACGCGCTTGTCGCTTTGTCAGGCAAGCTCACCGACCCCGACGACGCCACCGGGGCTGAGCGGACCGAGAACAACTTCAACGGCTTTCCCGACAGCCAGACGCCCCGCCGCTTCCACGACGACTGCCGGGCCGCTTGCCAAACGGCTGTCACATGCGTGCCAATGACTGTCACATGCTCGCCAAACGAGCGTCACATCGCGGACGGATGCCTGGCGTTGGTCATCATCAGCTGCAGCCGCTGGTGCTGCCGCACTGTTCGCAGACGTAGCAACTGCCGGCGGAGCGCATGGTGATGCCGCAGGCGAAGCACATCGGGGCGTCGACCGTGGTCTGCCGCTCGACAGGGCCGCGCTGGGCGGGTGCCGAGCTGGATAGCTCCGCGGCGGGGCGCGTCTTGCCGACTGGCCCGCCCGCCTCGGACACGGTCCGGGCGGAGTCGGTCGGCACCGACCCCGTCGGCGACTCGATTGGCGCGGATGCCTGCAGGGCTGCGACGTCGACGTCGAGCTCGTCCGAGGGCAGCTCGAGCGGCGTCGGGGCGCCGTACTGCGCCGCAGTGGCCGCAGCGCGCTCCTCCGCGGTGAAGATGCCGAGCTCGGAGCGGGTCTCGTAGTCGAGGTAGTCAAGCGCCAGGCGGCGGAACAGGTAGTCCATCACCGACTGCGCCAGTCGGATGTCGGGGTCGTCGGTCATCCCGGCGGGGTCGAACCGCATGTTGATGAACTTGGAGACGTAGGCCTCCAACGGCACCCCGTACTGCAGGGCGATGGACACGGCGACAGAGAACGCGTCCATGACGCCCGCCAGGGTCGAGCCCTGCTTGGACATCTTGATGAATACCTCGCCGAGCCCGTTGTCCGGGTAGGAGCCTGCGGTGAGGTAACCCTCGGCGCCGCCAACAGCGAAGGAGACGGTCTGCGACGGACGCTTCTTCGGAAGGCGCCGGCGCACTGGCTTGGCCTCGACCGGCGCGGCTGCCTGGGTGGCTGCGGCCCCCTGACGGCTGCCCTTGAGGTCGGACAGCGGCTGCCCGACCTTGCAGTTGTCGCGGTAGATGGCCAGCGCCTTGAGCCCGAGCTTCCAGCCTTCGAGGTAGACACCCTCGACGTCCTCGACAGTTGCGGTCTCCGGCAGGTTGACGGTCTTCGAAATCGCTCCGGACAGAAACGGCTGGACGGCCGCCATCATCCGCACGTGCCCCATCGGCCCGATCGCCCGCTCCCCCAGCGCGCAGTCGAAGACCTCGTAATGCTCGCGCTTGAGCCCGGGTGCGTCGACGACGTGGCCCTGGTGCTTGACGTGCTCGACGATCGCTTCGACTGTCTCCTCGGTGTAGCCGAGCGAGCGCAGCGCGCGCGGCACCGTGTGGTTGACGATCTGCATGCTGGCACCGCCGACCAGCTTCTTGACCTTCACCAGCGCGAGGTCAGGCTCGATGCCGGTGGTGTCGCAGTCCATCATCAGGCCGATCGTGCCGGTCGGCGCGAGCACACTGGCCTGCGCGTTGCGCCACCCTGTGGCTTCCCCCGCGCGCAGCCCCTGCTGCCACTGCTGCGTCGCGAGCGCAAGGATGCGGGCGTCGTCGGCGCCGATGGGCCGGACCGCGTCGTTGGCGGCGGCGTGCTTCCGCATCACGCGGGTGTGCGCCGCGGCGTTGCGGGCGTAGCCGGCGTAGGGACCGACGACGGAGGCAAGCTCGGCCGAGCGGCGGTAGGCCGTGCCCGTCATCAGCGAGGTGATGGCGGCGGCAAGCGTCCTGCCCCCCTCAGAGTCGTAGGCGTGCCCGGTGGCCATCAGCAGGGCACCCAGGTTGGCGAACCCGACACCGAGCTGCCGGAACGCGCGGCTGGTGTCGGCGATGGCCTCGGTCGGGAAGTCAGCGAAGCAGATGGAGATGTCCATGGCGGTGACGACTGTCTCGACTGCCTTGACGAACAGCGGCGCGTCGAACGTGCCGTCGCCGTGCAGGAAAGACAGCAGGTTGAGCGAGGCCAGGTTGCATGAGGAGTTGTCGAGGTGGACGTACTCGCTGCACGGGTTGCTCGCCGAGATGCGCCCGGATTCCGGGCAGGTGTGCCAGTCGTTGATGGTGTCGTCGTACTGGATGCCGGGGTCGGCGCAGGCCCATGCAGCCTCAGCGACCTTGCGGAACAGGCCGCGGGCCGACACCGACTCGATGACCGAACCGTCGAGCCGCGCCCGCAGGTGGTGCTCCCTGTCCTGCTCGTAGGCGCGCATGAACTCGTCGCTGACCCGCACCGAGTTGTTGGCGTTCTGGTACTGCACCGAGACGATGTCGCGGCCCCCGAGGTCCATGTCGAAACCGGCGTCGCGCAGCGCGCGGATCTTGTCCTCCTCACGCAGCTTGGTCTCGACGAACTCCTCGATGTCGGGGTGGTCGATGTCGAGCACGACCATCTTGGCCGCCCGGCGCGTCGCCCCGCCCGACTTGATGGTGCCGGCGGAGGCATCTGCACCGCGCATGAACGAGACCGGGCCGGACGCGGTGCCGCCGGAGGACAGCAGCTCCTTCGAGGAGCGGATGCGCGAGAGGTTGATGCCCGAACCCGAGCCGCCCTTGAAGATCAGCCCCTCCTCTCGGTACCAGTTGAGGATCGACTCCATCTCGTCGTCGACGGCGAGGATGAAGCAGGCGGACACCTGCTGCGGCGCGCTGGTGCCGACGTTGAACCACACCGGGGAGTTGAAGCTGAAGACCTGGTGCAGCAGCATCCACGTCAGCTCGTGGCCGAAGACCTCAGCGTCGGTGTCGGTGGCGAAGTATCCGTGCTTGCGACCGGCGCCGACGTAACGACCGACGACGCGGTCGATGATCTGCCGGAGTGAGGACTCGCGGTCGGCGGCGCCGGCCGCGCCGCGGAAGTACTTGCTCGTCACGATGTTGGTGGCGTTGACCGACCAGAAGTCCGGGAACTCAACCCCGCGCTGCTCGAAGTTGAGCGAGCCGTCTCGCCAGTTGGTCATCAGGACGTCACGGCGCTCCCACGTCACCTCGTCGTAGGGGTGCACGCCGGGCTGTGTGAACACGCGCTCAACGCGAACACCGTGGTGACCCGCGTGGCGCTCGCCGGACGCGGAACCCTGTGCGGGGGTACTGACGGTGTGCTCCTGTCCTGGTGAGCTGTCGAGGCCCCGTGAGCTGTCGAGGACCTCGGAACTGCGGAGAGTGTCTGTCATCGGACGGACCTGCCTTTCATCGGTACAACACACCGGGGCGAGCCGGAATGCCGGGCGGTTGGTCTGCCGCGGCCGCAGGGCGTCAGGTCGCTGCGGCCGCGGCAAGCGGAGGGGTGAGCAGGGCGGGTGCGCGCTCGTGGCGAAGCTCGGAGATGGCCGCCTCGAAGTCCTCGAGCGACTCGAAGGCGCGGTAGACGGAGGCGAACCGCAAGTAGGCGACCTCATCGAGGCGCCGGAGCGGGGCCAGGATCGCCCGCCCGACGCCTTCGGAGCGGGTCTCGGCTCGGCCAGCTGCACGGACGGAGTCCTCGACCTGCTGGGCGAGCAAGGCCAGAGCGTCCTCGTCGACCGGCCGTCCCTGGCAGGCCTTGCGGACGCCGCTAACCACCTTCTCCCGCGAGAAGGACTCCGTTGCCCCGCTGCGCTTGATCACGATGAGGGACGCTTCCTCGACCGTGGTGAACCGGCGACCGCACGAGGCGCAGGCACGGCGGCGCCGGATGGCGGCCCCACCGTCAGTCTCGCGGCTGTCGACCACGCGGTTGTCGCCGTCGAGGCAGAACGGACAGCGCACCGTTGTGCTCCCCTCGACGAGCTGGCGGCTGATACGGCGGTGCCCTGTGCATGCGGATGTGGACGACTGGTCTGCATCTGTGGGCAACCTGTGCAACAACCTGTGGACGACTTACAACCATGTAACTACTAGATGTTGTGGTCGGACAGTAGGCCGACCACGACAGCCAATGCAACTGGCTGTGCGGCGTGTCGGACTGCGTGTCACCCGTCGGTGCCGGGCAGGCGCAGGCGTTGCCCGACGCTCAAGTCGGCGGAGGACAAGCCGTTGACCGCCTTGATCCGCTGCACGACCACCCGCGGGTCGGCCTGCGGAACGACACGACGCGCGATACCCCAGAGGGTGTCGCCGGGACCGACCGCAACGCTGTTCGACGGGGTGGGTAGCCGCGCCGCATCCGCCGAGCCACTCGCGCGCCCCATCGAGAAGGCACCGAGGACGGCCAGCAGGAGGACGATGAGGAGGACGAGCCGCCCGCGCCGAGTCAGCCGCAGCCTCGGGGCGGTGGACGATTCATCGACGCGACCAGCTGCTGGCAGCGAATGCGGCGGTGTCACCCGAGGTATCGATGGGGGCCTGCTAGCAGGGGTCGTGAGCATCGCGGACATCTGTTCCACCTCCGGACGTCGAACGGGTGTTCGACATCTGAGTTCTACCCGCGACCTCTGACAAAAACCAGACACGCTCGAACAGGTGTTTGAAGGAGCTGGAAGATCGCCGTACGGTCCTGACAGTTGACGCGCGCCTGGAGCGCCATAACGACCTCACGACGGGAGATCAGCACATGAGGGACAGCGAGGCTGGCGGCAGCGGCACGCTGCGCGACTTTCCCGACGCACCACCGGACGCCGCCGGCCTGACCACCCGCCAGCGCAAGGTGCTCGAAGTGATCCGCGAGGCAGTCGAGCGCCGCGGCTACCCGCCCAGCGTTCGTGAGATCGGTGAGGCGGTGGGTCTGACCAGCACGAGCAGCGTTGCTCACCAGCTGAAGGTTTTGCAGACCAAGGGCTTCTTGCGCCGCGACCCCAACCGGCCGCGAGCTGTCGAGATCCTGCTACCTGCCGCGGAGGACCGGCCCTTGGAACAGGACGACGTGGTCGCGCGACCAGTACCTGCGTACGTGCCGCTCGTGGGCCGCATTGCGGCGGGGGGTCCCGTGCTTGCCGAGCAGCGGGTGGAGGACGTCTTCCCCCTCCCTCGCGAGCTCGTCGGCGAGGGCACCCTGTTCATGCTCAAGGTGGCCGGGGACTCGATGATCGAGGCGGCGATCTGCGACGGTGACTGGGTCGTGGTCCGCCAGCAGCCGGTCGCCGAGAACGGTGACATCGTCGCGGCGATGATCGACGGCGAGGCAACCGTCAAGACCTATCGCAGACGTGACGGGCACATCCTGCTACTCCCGCACAACCCCGCGTTCGAGCCCATCGACGGTGACGACGCCGTCATCCTGGGCCGGGTCGCGGCCGTGCTGCGGCGTGTCTGACGCGGGCGGCGTCTGTGCCCGCGTCACAGCGATGCTGTCGTTGCGCCGCCGGATCAGACCGCCGGGGCCGACGTCCACTCGTCGGCTGAGGCGCTGACGGGATCGAGAACGTAGGGCTCGAGTTCGCCGGCCAGTCCGGCGCCTACCCGTGCGTGCAGGCAGGTGCCCTCGGCAACGTGCTCCTCGCCCAGCACCTCCCCCCGCTCGTAGACGCGGGCCACGAGGTCTCCCCGCGAGTACGGGAGCATCACGTGAAGCTCGACTGCAGGATGCGGAACTGCGTCAGCCAGTTCCGCACGCAAGGCGTCGAGCCCGCGGCCGGTCCGGGCCGACACGAAGACGGCATCAGGATGCCGGCGCCGCAGCTCGGTGAGCACCAGAGGGTCGGCTACATCGACCTTGTTGACCACCAGCAGCTCGGGCACGCCGCCCGCGCCGACGTCGTTGAGCACGTGGCGGACGGCCTCGAGCTGGGACTCCGGGTCCGGATGAGAGCCGTCTACGACGTGCAGCAACAGGTCGGCCTCACCGACCTCTTCCAGCGTCGACCGGAACGCATCGATCAGCTGGTGCGGCAGGTGGCGGACGAAGCCGACAGTGTCGGTCAGCGTCACGGCTCGCCCGTCGGGCAGCTCGGCGCGGCGCACAGTCGGGTCGAGCGTGGCGAACAGCGCGTTCTCGACCAGTACCTCGGCGTCGGTCAGCCGGTTGAGCAGTGAAGACTTCCCCGCATTGGTGTAGCCGGCGATGGCGACGGATGGAACGTTGGCACGGCGCCGGCCAGAGCGCTTCGTGTCGCGCACCACCGACATCTGTGACAGGTCGCGGCGCAGCCGCGACACGCGGGCCCGGATCCGGCGCCGATCAGTCTCGATCTTGGTCTCGCCTGGTCCGCGCGTACCGATGCCTCCACCGGTCCGCGACAGCGACTCGCCCCAGCCGCGCAGCCGTGGCAGCAGGTAGGACAACTGGGCCAGCTCGACCTGCGCTTTGCCCTCGCGGGAGGTGGCGTGCTGGGCGAAGATGTCGAGGATCAGCGCGGTGCGGTCGATGACCTTGACCTTGACGATCTCCTCCAGCTGGCGCAGCTGGCCCGGGGTCAGCTCGCCGTCGCACACGACCGTGTCGGCACCTGTCGCAGCCACCACGCCGCGCAGCTCGCGGGCCTTGCCAGACCCGATGTAGGTCGCTGCGTCGGGGGTGTCGCGCCGCTGCACGAGAGCGTCGAGCACCTGCGAGCCGGCCGTCTCGGCGAGGGCGGCGAGCTCGGTCATCGAGTTGTCGGCGTCGGCCTGGGTGCCGCCCGTCCACACGCCGACGAGTACGACCCGCTCGAGCCGCAGCTGGCGGTACTCGACTTCGGTGACGTCCTCGAGCTCGGTGGCAAGGCCGGCAACCCGCCGAAGTGCGCGCCGCTCGTCCAGCTCGAGCGAGTCGTCGGCGTAAGTCTCGTCGCCTGGGAAGTCACCGCCTGGTAGGTCGCCGCCTGGCAGGTTGTCAGCGGGAAAGTCATCGGCACCGAGGCCGTCGTCCGATTGCGCGCGAGAGATCATCGTCCTCCTACAACGTTGCTGTCAGCGGCCTTCATCCCGCGGCCCGTCCCGCACATCCCGCGCCGCGGTTCATGTGACAACGCCACACCAGGTGCCCTCGGCGACGATCTGCGCCGGGCCGCGCAGGAGCAGCGTGCGGTCGGTCCAGGTGACGACCAGTCGCCCGCCCGGCACATCGACCTCGAGGGCGGAACCAGGGCGTTCCAACGCCACGACGGCGACTGCGCATGCACCTGTGCCGCAGGACAGCGTCTCGCCCACGCCGCGTTCGAGCACGCGCATCCGCACGCTCCCTCTGACGCTAAGAGGGTCGCCGGCTGGCGGGGATGGTGGCACCTCGTGGCTCGTCCACTCGAAGATCTCGAGGTTGACGCCGTCGGGGAACGCCTCATCTGACACCGTCAGCGGCGCGGTCAGGTCGAAAGAACGAACGTCTTCGACGGCGCACACCAGATGCGGGTTGCCCATCGAGACGGCAATCCCACTCACCCTCGTCCCGCCGAGAGTCGCGGTCTGCGTGGTCCCTGTGGCGGCACCACGTGCGGGAGCCAGGACGGGCGGCCCCATATCGACTGTCACGTCGCCGCCGCCGACCGGGATCGTGACGGTGCGCAGGCCGCCGCGCGTGGCGATGACGTGCGAGCCCGGCGGGGCCAGCCCGGCCCCCGCAAGGTACCGGGCGTAGAGCCGGATGCCGTTGCCGCACATCTCCGCCGTGCTGCCGTCGGCGTTGTGGTGGTCCATGAACCATTCGGCGCGTCCGGCCTGCTCTGCGTCGAACCCGGTGTCGGCCCGAGCGGTCCGTACCACCCGCAGGACGCCGTCGGCGCCGATGCCGAAGCGCCGGTCGCACAGAGAGCGGGCAAGCTCCGGCGTCAGGGTCAACGCGCCGTCGGGGTCGGGCAGCACGACGAAGTCGTTGCCGGTGCCATGACCCTTGAGGAAGCGCACGAGCCTGACGCTACTCAGCCCGCTGCGGGACCGCTGTGCGGCGCATCGAGTGCTGCCAGGGCGGCGGGCAAGACGGTCGCCAGCGCTGCGCCGGCCGTGGATTCGTCGTGACGCAACCAGTGCACGCGCGGGTCACGGCGGAACCAGGACCGCTGCCGCCGGGCGAAACGCCGTGTCGCCAGCGCCGTCCGCTCTCGGGCCTGCGCCTCGCCGGCAAGGTGCCCGTCCCGCCAGTCCAGCACCTGCCGGTAGCCGAGGGCGCGCGAGGCTGTCCGTCCCCGGCGCAGGCCGGCAGCCACGAGCCGGTCAACCTCGTCGACCAGGCCAGCGTCGAACATGGCAGTCACCCGGGCCTGGATGCGGGCGTCGAGCGAGACGGGGGACGCGGTGTCGACCCCGAGCACGACCAGGCCCTCGCGCAGTTGGGGACGCGGCAGCACGGCTCGGACGCTGCCCGTCAGCTCCAGGATCTCGAGCGCCCGCACGAGTCGCCGCCCGTTGGTCGACAGAATGGCGGCCGCGGCTTCGGGCGAGCTGCCGGCCAGCCGGGTGTGCATCGCCTGTGGGCCGCTCGCCGCCAGCTCGGCTTCCAGGCGGGCGCGCAGTGCCGGGTCCGTCCCCGGGAACTCGTAGGCGTCGAGCACCGCCGAGACGTACAGCCCGGAGCCGCCGACCAGGACGGGGATGCGGCCCCGCGCGCGAACCTCGCTGATCGTCTCCTTGGCCAGGGCGGCGTACCGCGCAACATCGGCTGGCTCGTCGACATCCCAGATGTCGAGCAGATGGTGCGCGATCCCCCGCCGCTCGTGCCCGGGGAGCTTTGCGGTGCCGATGTCCATCCCGCGGTAGAGCTGCATGGAGTCGGCGCTGAGGACCTCGCCGCCTATCCGCTCGGCCAGCTCGACCGCCAGCCCGGACTTGCCGGCAGCCGTCGGTCCGACCACGGCCAGCAGGTCGAAGCCGCCGGCCTGGTCCGGCACCGGGTCAGGCCGGGGCGGTGGCAGTGGCGGCAGCGGGACTGTCCTGCACCCGCAACCGTGGCATCCCGAGCCCCACCCCCACTGGCGCGGCGACGCCACGGGTAGAACCGACGGACGGCGCCCTTCGCTGCTCACCAATGTCACCTGCGCGGGTCCGGCGGACCGCGGCATCACCGGCATCCGCGAGCAGGTGATGCGGCGAGGCGGCCGTCACCGTCGTGGTCACGACGTCGCCCGGGCGGGCATCAGCCCGAAGGTGGACGAGGCGGCCGTCGCGAGCCCGCCCCGAGATGCGGCCGGTGCCGGCGTCCTTGCGCCCCTCGCCGGTCGCGACCAGCACCTCGACCTCTCGTCCGACAACAGCCTTGTTGCCGTCCCAGGAGATCTCCTCCTGCAGGGCGATAAGGCGTGCGTAGCGTTCGGCGACAACCTCTGCCGGTACCTGTCCCGCCATCTGCGCCGCCGGGGTGCCGGGCCGCGGCGAGTACTGGAACGTGAAGGCGCTGGCGAAGCGCGCCTCGCGCACGACGTCGAGCGTGCGGGCGAAGTCCTGCTCGGTCTCGCCGGGAAAGCCGACGATGACATCGGTCGTGATCGCCGCGTGCGGGAGCGCGTCGCGGACCCGGGCGAGGATGCCGAGGAAGCGCTCGGCCCGGTAGGAGCGGCGCATCCGGCGCAGCACGTCATCCGAGCCCGACTGCAGCGGCATGTGCAACGACGGGCAGACCACCGGCGTCTGCGCCATGGCCACGATGACGTCGTCGGTGAAGTCGCGGGGATGGGGACTGGTGAAGCGCAGCCGCTCGAGCCCGTCGACTGCGCCGCAGGCTCGGAGCAGCTTGCCGAACGCCGCGCGGTCGCCGAACTCGCGGCCGTAAGAGTTGACGTTCTGCCCCAGCAAAGTGACCTCGAGGATGCCCTCGCCGGCCAGCGCGGCCACCTCGGCGAGCACGTCGCTAGGGCTCCTGTCGCGCTCGCGACCCCGCAGGCTCGGCACGATGCAGAACGTGCAGGTGTTGTCGCAGCCGACGCTGATGCTGACCCACGCGGAGTAGGCCGACTCGCGGCGGGCGGGCAGCGCGGAGGGGAAGGTCTCGAGTGCCTCCCGGATCTCGACCTGCGCCTCATCGTTGTGCCGGGCGCGCTCGAGCAGCGCCGGCAGGCTGCCGAGGTTGTGCGTGCCGAACACGACGTCGACCCAGGGGGCCCGGCGCACGATCGTGCTGCGGTCTTTCTGGGCCAGGCAGCCGCCGACGGCGATCTGCATCCCGGGCTTCGCCGTCTTGTCCGGGCGCAGCCGGCCGAGGTTGCCGTACAACTTGTTGTCGGCGTTCTCCCGCACCGCGCAGGTGTTGAACACGACAAGGTCCGGCGCCTGGTCACCGGCGACCCGCACATACCCCGACTGCTCGAGCGTCCCGGCGATGCGTTCGGAGTCGTGGGCGTTCATCTGGCACCCGTAGGTGCGCACCTCGTACGTCCGCGCAGCCACCAGCCGAGCCTACGGCCGCCGGGGGTGGCTCAGCGGGCGGGCGCCTACGGGGCTCAGCGGGCGATGTCGCTGGCCCGGGTCTCGCGCACGACTGTCACCCGGATCTGACCGGGGTAGGTGAGCTCGTCCTCGATCTGGCGGGCGACATCGCGTGCGAGCACCTGCGCGCCGATGTCGTCGACCTGGTCGGGCACCACCATCACCCGCACCTCACGCCCGGCCTGCATGGCGAACACGCGCTCCACCCCGGGCTTGCCCGACGCGATCTGCTCGATGCGCTCCAGGCGCTGGACGTAGGACTCGAGGCTCTCACGCCGGGCTCCGGGCCGGCCACCGGAGATCTGATCTGCTGCCTGGGTCAGGACCGCCCCGATGGTGCGCGGCTCGACCTCGTTGTGGTGCGCCTCGATGGCGTGGACGACGTCCTCGTGCTCCCCGTAGCGGCGGGCGACCTCGGCACCGACCAGCGCGTGGCTCCCCTCGACCTCGTGGGTGAGCGCCTTGCCCAGGTCGTGCAGCAGTGTGCCGCGCTTGGCCAGCTCGGCGGGGAGCCTCAGCTCGTATGCCATCACCCCGGCGAGGTGGGCGGACTCGATCAGATGCTTGAGGACGTTCTGGCCGTAGCTGGTGCGGTAGCGCAGCCGGCCGAGCAGCGCGATGAGCTCGGGGTGCATGTCGCCGGCGCCGACCTCGACCAGGGCGTCCTCGCCCGCCCGGACGCAGAGTGCGTCGACCTCACGGGTCGCCCGTTCGAACTGCTCCTCGATGCGCTGGGGATGGATGCGTCCGTCGAGCACGAGCGCCTCGAGGGTGAGCCGCCCGACCTCGCGGCGGACGGGGTCGAAGCAGGACAGCAGGACCGCCTCGGGGGTGTCGTCGATGATGACGTTGACCCCGGTGATCGACTCGTAGGCGCGGATGTTGCGCCCTTCACGGCCAATGATGCGGCCCTTCATGTCGTCGTGCGGCAGGTGCAGCACGCTTACCACGGACTCCGCCGTCTGCTCACTCGCCACCCGCTGGATGGCGAGGGTGACGATTCGGCGCGCGCGGTCCTCGCCTTCCTCCCGTGCCTGCGTCTCAATCTCGCGCACGGTGCGAGCCGCATCCCGCTTGGCCTGCTGCTCGCTCTCACGGACGAGCTCGGCGCGGGCCTGCGCCGCTGTCAGCCCGGCGACCTGCTCCAGGACGCGGTGCCGCTCAGCCTCCAGATCGGCCAGCTCGGCCTTGCGGCGAGCCGTCTCGGCCTCCGTGCGGGCCAGCTCGTGTTCCCGGGCCGCGACCTCGGCCACCTCTGCGTCGAGCCTGTCGCGCTGCTGCTGGAGCAGCTTCTCGTGGTCGCTGAGCTGGCCTTCGCGCGTTTCGAGCCCGCGCAGCAGCTCGTCTCGCTCCGCGGCGGCTGCCTCGCCGGCACTCAGCAAGGTGCGGCGGGCGTCGGCGCCGGCCTGCTCGAGAACGTCGGCGGCCTCCCGCTCGGCGGCGGCGCGCCCCGCCGCCGCGGCGCGCCCCGTGTCGGCTACCAGCCGGCGCTCCAGGTCCGCGCGTAGCTGCGGCTCGAGCTCGCGGCGAAGTGCCTCTCGTGCAGCCGCTTCCGACTCGACGCTTGCTGGCACCGCCAGCTCGGGCGTCAGCCGCGGCTCGGTTCCGGCACCAACTGACTGGCTCGCATCGCTCGCCGGCTCCGGCCGTGCGGCATCTGCCCGGCCGCCGAGCTCGCGCTGCTGGCGAAGCAGGAGCACGGCGATTGCCACCAAGCCGGCGAGGATGAGCACGACGGCCACGCCGAGCAGGGCCTCCACCGAGCTCCTTCACGTCGACGCGGCCGACGCGGGCTCGCTGGCATCCACGGCTCGCTGGCAGTCAAAGCGGATGCTGCACACACAGCTGGCGGACCGCACTTGTTGAGCGAAGTTAGGTGCATGATCGGCCCCCGGTCAAATTAAGCGCCAGCAGCCCCCACCTCGATTGACCGCAGGACGCTCAGTCCAGGTGGCCGCGCGGCGCCGGCGTGGAGCGGCCTACTCCGGGCCCGCCTCGGCCGCGTGCTGCAAGGCCTGCTCCAACGCGTCGTCGGCGTCGTCGGTGTCGACCTCGCCCACCAGGACCTGGGCGCACACCGGACCGACCACGTCGAAGCCGTACCCCCGTCGCGCCAGGTAGCCGCTCAACCGGCGCCGCTGCACGTCGGGAGGCAGGTGTGCCAGGGCCCCCCTCCGCCGCTGCGCAAGCCGCAGCGCCACCTCGTGCTCGGGCTCTTGCGCCGCTGCTTCGACAGCTTCGGCCACGACAGCCTCGTCGAGCCCACGGCGGCGCAGCTCGCCGGTCAACGCCGGACGCGACAGCCCCCGCTGGGCCCGCCGCCCCCGGGCGAGGGCCGCCGCGTAGGCGTCGTCGTCGACCAGGCCAACCTCGACCAGCCGGTCGAGCACCCGCTCGGCCGGCTGGGGGTCGGCGCCACCGGTCCGCAACCGGTCGGTGAGCTCGGACCGGCTGCGGGCCCGGACCTCGAGGAGCCGCAGGCACAACTCCCGCGCCTCATCGTCGGTCAGGGCGGGGGCGTCCGGCGCCCGGGGACGCTGCTGGAAGGGCACGAGAGCAGACCCGGTGACAGCCGGCGCTTTAGAAGTCGGCCGGCATGGGCGCCGGGGCGTCGGCGTCGAGCACCGGCCCGACACCCAACTTCTCCTTGATGCGCTTCTCGATCTCGTCGGCGAGGTCGGGGTTGTCACGCAGGAAAGCGCGCGCGTTCTCCTTGCCCTGGCCGAGCTGGTCGCTCTCGTACGTGTACCAGGCACCTGCCTTGCGCACGAAACCGTGCTCGACGCCCAGGTCGATCAAGCCGCCCTCCCGGCTGATGCCGGAGCCGAAGATCATGTCGAATTCGGCGGTCCGGAACGGCGGGCTCACCTTGTTCTTCACGACCTTGACCCGCACCCGTGTCCCGACTGCCTCGTTGCCGTCCTTCAGCGTCTCGATACGGCGGACGTCGAGCCGGACCGAGGAGTAGAACTTCAGCGCCTTGCCGCCCGTCGTCGTCTCCGGCGACCCGAACATCACACCGATCTTCTCGCGGAGCTGGTTGATGAAGATCGCGGTCGTGCCCGAGACGCTCAGGGCACCGGTGATCTTGCGTAGGGCCTGGCTCATCAGCCGAGCCTGGAGCCCGACGTGGCTGTCGCCCATCTCGCCCTCGATCTCGGCCCGCGGTACCAGAGCCGCCACCGAGTCGATCACCACGACGTCGAGGGCCCCCGAACGGACGAGCATGTCGGTGATCTCGAGCGCCTGCTCCCCCGTGTCGGGCTGGGAGACCAGCAGGGCGTCGGTGTCGACACCGAGCTTGCGGGCGTACTCGGGGTCGAGCGCGTGCTCGGCGTCGATGAACGCCGCGATACCGCCGGCGGCCTGCGCCGAGGCCACCGCGTGCAGGGCAAGGCTGGTCTTGCCCGAGCTCTCCGGCCCGTAGATCTCGACCACCCGCCCGCGAGGCAGCCCGCCGATGCCGAGGGCGATGTCGAGTGCGATCGAACCGGTCGGGATGACCTGGATCGGGGGGCGGACATCGTCGCCGAGCCGCATCACCGAGCCCTTGCCGAAGTTCTTCTCGATCTGTGCCATGGCGGTAGCCAGAGCCTTGTCGCGGTCGGGTCCTGCCATGGTGTGCCCCTCAGATCGGTCTGTTCGTGTCGCTGGTAACGCTAGGCCGTCGGTCCGACAGGTTCGGGCGCCCAGCGCGAACCTGTGGATGACTGCCGTTCGTCTACGGTAGGGGAACAGGCGTTCGAGCGACAGGTGCGACACGCCGGTGCTCAACATTCGCTGGCGGGTACGGCGAACTCGGCGCACACAGCCCGCCAGACGCGCTGCGCATCGTCGCCGTCGGCCAGCGCCTGGGTCACCGTCCGGCCCTGCAGCCCGGCCATGACGTGGTCGTGCGCCAGCGACTCGGCGTAGGCGTCGCCGAAGACCCTGCGCATCCGGTCCCAGAAGTCAGACAGTCGCACAGCGACGTGTGTATCTCACCGCAGGTTGGGCGGGCGCGAGGCCCGTTCCTGTCGGACCTGCCCGGCAGACTGGTCCGGTGACCCCGACCGAGGCTTTCTCACCCGCGACCCGCGCGTGGTTCGCCTCGGCCTTCTCCGCTCCCACCCCCGCGCAGGAGGGTGCGTGGGGGGCTGTGGCCGCCGGCCGCAGCGCGCTCGTCGTCGCCCCGACCGGGTCGGGCAAGACACTCGCCGCCTTCCTCTGGGCGCTCGACCGGCTCGCCGCCGAGCCCGTCCCGGAGAAGGCACTGCGTTGCCGGGTGCTTTACGTCAGCCCGCTGAAGGCTCTCGCGGTCGATGTCGAGAGCAACCTGCGCGCGCCGCTGGCCGGCATCCGCGGCGCCGCGGTCCGGCTCGGCCTGCCCGAGCCCGACGTCCGGGTGGCCGTCCGGTCCGGCGACACCTCGACCGAGGAGCGGCGCCGGTTCGCCACCGCGCCGGCCGACATCCTCATCACCACCCCGGAGTCGCTGTTCCTGCTGCTCACCAGCCGCAGCCGGGAGGCGCTGCGGGGGGTCCGGACAGTGATCGTCGACGAGGTGCACGCCGTCGCCGGCACCAAGCGGGGCGCGCACCTCGCGCTCTCCCTCGAGCGCCTCGACGCGTTGCTCGAGGCTCCTGCCCAGCGGGTCGGGCTGTCGGCGACCGTGCGGCCAGTCGACGAGGTGGCCCGGTTCCTCGGCGGCCAGCACCAGGTCGACGTCGTGCAGCCGGCGACGCCCAAGACGATCGAGCTGTCGGTCCAGGTGCCCGTCCCCGACCTCACCGCCCTCGGCGAGGAGCAGCCCGGCCCGGCTGACGGCTCGTCCGCCGCCGCGACCAGTGCCCGAAGCTCGATCTGGCCCTCCCTCGAGCGCCGGGTGCTCGACCTCGTCGGGCAGCACCGGTCAACGATCGTGTTCGCCAACTCCCGCCGGCTCGCCGAGCGGCTCTGCGCCCGGCTCAACGAGCTCGCCGAGGAGGACCGCGCCGCGGCGGCCGGGGAAGTCGACCAGGTCGGCCAGATCAGCCAGATCAGCGAGGTCGGCGCCGCGCTGGGCCCCGAACACCTGTCCGCCTCCGGGTCCGCCGGACTCGGGCCGGTCGGCGCGGTAGGTCCGGCAGCCGTCCCGGGTGCCGCCGGGAGCGCCCGCCCCTTCGATGCACGGCTCGAGGTAGCCCGGCCGCACCACGGCTCGATGAGCCGCGAGCAGCGCACGCTGGTCGAGGATGCGTTGAAGTCCGGGCAGCTGCCGTGCGTGGTCGCGACCAGCAGCCTCGAGCTCGGCATCGACATGGGGGCTGTCGACCTCGTGGTCCAGGTCGAGTCACCGCCGAGCGTCGCGAGCGGCCTGCAGCGGGTCGGCCGGGCCGGCCACCAGGTGGGTGCGCCGAGCCGGGGCGTGCTGCTGCCCAAGCACCGGGGCGACCTGCTGCCCTCTGCCGTCGTCGCCGAGCGGATGCGCGAGGGCGGCATCGAGGCGCTGCACTACCCCCGCAACCCCCTCGACGTGCTCGCGCAGCAGATCGTGGCCATGCTCGCGATGGAGCCGTGGACCGTCGACGACCTCGCGGCTCTAGTTCGCCGGGCGGCGCCGTTCGCCGGGCTGCCGCAGTCGGCGCTCGAGGCGACCCTCGACATGCTGGCCGGCCGCTACCCCTCCGACGCCTTCGCCGAGCTGCGGCCCCGGGTGGTGTGGGACCGCACGCGCGGTGAGCTGTCTGCGCGCCCCGGCGCGCAGCGCCTCGCCGTCACGAGCGGCGGCACCATCCCCGATCGGGGGCTGTTCACAGTCTTCCTCGCCGGCGGCGACGGCACCGGGCGGCGCGTCGGCGAGCTCGACGAGGAGATGGTGTACGAGTCGCGGCAGGGCGACGTGATCTTGTTGGGCTCCTCGTCCTGGCGCATCGAGGAGATCACACACGATCGCGTGCTCGTCAGCCCCGCACCGGGGCAGCCGGGCAAGCTGCCGTTCTGGCACGGCGACGCCCCGGGACGCCCAGTTGAGCTCGGTCGGGCACTCGGGGCCTTCGTCCGCACGCTCTCAGCACTCGCGCCTGACGCTGCCCGCGCCCGGCTGACGCTGGCGGGGCTCGACGAGTGGGCGATCGACAACACCCTCGCCTACCTGGAGGAGCAGCGGGCCGCTACGACGGCCCTCCCAGATGACCGCACCCTGGTGGTCGAGCGGTTCCGCGACGAGCTGGGTGACTGGCGGCTCACCGTCCACTCCCCCTTCGGCGCCCAGGTGCACGCGCCGTGGGCGCTGGCGGTGGCCGCCCGGGTGCGTGAGCGGCTCGGGGTCGATGCGCAGGTGCTCCACTCCGACGACGGCCTCGTGTTGCGCATGCCCGAGGGCGACGAGCCGCCCAGCGCCGACCTCGTCCTGCTCGACCCCGACGAGGTCGAGTCCCTGGTGCAGGCCGAAGTGGGCGGCAGCGCCCTGTTTGCGGCCCGCTTCCGGGAGTGCGCAGCACGCTCGCTGCTGCTCCCCCGACGTGACCCGCGCCGGCGCACGCCGCTGTGGCAGCAGCGCCAGAGGTCGGCGCAGCTGCTGAGCGTGGCGAGCGTCCATCCCGACTTCCCGGTCGTGCTCGAGACGATGCGCGAGTGCCTGCAGGACGTGTTCGACGTGCCAGGGCTCGTCGGGCTGATGCGCGATCTCGCCGGCCGGGCCGTGCGGTTGGTCGAGGTCGAGACCACCACCCCCTCGCCATTCGCCCGCGCGCTGCTGTTCGGCTACGTCGGGGCCTTCATGTACGAGGGCGACACCCCCCTCGCGGAGCGCCGGGCGCAGGCGCTCTCGCTCGACAGCGGCCTGCTCGCCGAGCTGCTCGGCACGGCCGAGCTGCGCGAGCTGCTCGACCCGGACGCCCTTGCCGAGATCGAGGCCGAGCTGCAGCGCCTCGCCGAGGATCGCCGGCCGCGGTCGGCCGAGGAGACTGCTGACTTGCTGCGAGTCGTCGGCGACCTCAGCCCTGAGGAAGCCCACGCTCGGGGGGTCGAGGCCGGCTGGCTCGAGGAGCTCGCCCGCGCGCGGCGGGTGATGCAGGTCCGCATTGCCGGGCAGCCCCGCTGGGCTGCGGTCGAGGATGCCGCCCGCCTGCGTGACGCGCTCGGGGTCGCTTTGCCCGTCGGGCTCCCGCAGGCTTTCCTCGAGCCGGTACGTGACCCGCTGGGCGACCTCGTCTCGCGCTACGCCCGCACGCACGGCCCGTTCCACGACACCGACGTCGCGATGCGCTACGGCCTCGGCGTCGCTGTTGTCGAGGGTGCCCTGCAGCGCCTCGCTGCGGTCGGGCGGGTCAGTGCCGGTGAGTTCCGCCCGGGTGGGGCCGGGACGGAATGGTGCGACGCCGAGGTCCTACGTAGCCTGCGCCGGCGCAGCCTCGCCCGGCTGCGCAAGGAGGTGGAGCCGGTACCCCTGGCGGCGCTTGCCCGCTTCTTGCCCGACTGGCAAGGCGTCGGCACGGGGGCGCTGCGGGGCCACGACGGCGTCCTGCGGGCCGTCGAGCAGCTGGCGGGTGCCGCGCTGGTTGCCTCCACCCTCGAGACTCTGGTGCTGCCGTCACGGGTGCGCGGCTACACCCCCGCCCTGCTCGACGAGCTGTGCACCGCCGGAGAGATCGTGTGGGCGGGGGCGGGCGCTTTGCCCAGTGGCGACGGCTGGCTGCGGCTCGTGCCCTCCGATGCGGCGCCGCTGCTGCTGCCGCCCCCTGATGAGGCGCTCACGCTGACACCGCTGCACGACGCAGTCCTCGAAGCCCTCAGTGACGGCGCCGCGCTGTTCTTCCGCGGCCTGTCCGACCGGGCCGGGTCGAGCGATGACACGGTGCTGGTCGAGGTGCTCTGGGACCTTGTCTGGTCGGGGCACCTGACCAACGACACGCTCACGCCGCTGCGGGCGCGCACCGCCGGCTCGGGGCGTGCCTCGCGTCCGGTACCGCCCCGCACCTCGCGGGCGGGCCGGTACGGGCGGCCCCGCTACGCCCGCCCGGTGCTGCCCACCCGGACGGGTCCCCCGACCACGGCCGGACGGTGGTGGCGCCTGCCCGAGCGCGAGAGCGATGCCACCCGCCGCTCCCACGCGCTGGCCGAGGCACTGCTCGACCGGCACGGGGTGCTGACGCGCGGAGCGGTCGGCGCCGAGGACGTCGCCGGGGGGTTCTCCGCCGTCTACCCGGTGCTGCGGGCATTCGAGGACGCCGGGCGATCCCGCCGCGGCTACTACGTCGAGAAGCTGGGTGCCGCACAGTTCGCGGTGCCAGGGGCGGTCGACCGGATGCGCTCGCTCGCGGCAGCGGCCGAGCGGCGTTCCGAGGAGCCGCTGTGGAGCGTGCCCGGGCCCGGGCTGGGTCCGCCCGTGCGCCCCGACGACGTCGCGGTAGCGGTCGTGCTCGCCGCCACCGATCCCGCCAACCCTTTCGGCGCCGCCCTGCCCTGGCCGGAGCGGCCGCAGGCCCAGGGCGGGCACCGGCCCGGACGCAAGGCGGGCGCCCTCGTCGTGCTCGTCGACGGGCACCTGGTCCTCTACGTGGAAAAGGGCGGACGGTCGCTGCTCAGCTGGACCGAGGACGCCTCCGTGGTTCAGCCGGCAGCCGACGCGTTGGCCGTCGCCGTGCGCGAGGGCGCCCTGGGCCGGCTCGCCGTCGAGCGCGCTGACGGTGAGCACGTGCTGGCCAGCGACCTCGGCCGGGCGCTGGAAGGCGCGGGCTTCCGCCCCACGCCGCGGGGGCTACGGCTGAGGGCCTGACCGGGACCCCGCGGGTCCTGCGCCCCGCGGTGCATGGGGGCGGCAGTCCCCGGCCAACCAAGAGGGGTGGTAGGCGCGTGCGCACCCGCACGCGAGGGCACGAGAGCCTCGTGCCCGAAGGTGACACCGTCTGGCTCGCCGCCCGGCGTATGCACCGCGCCCTGGCTGGTGAGGTGCTCACCGCCACCGACTTCCGCGTGCCACAGCTCGCGACCAGCGACCTGCGCGGCCGACAGGTGCTCGAGGTCGTGAGCCGCGGCAAGCACATGCTGACCCGCGTCAGCGGCGACCTCACCCTGCACACCCACTTCCGGATGGAGGGCAGCTGGCACATCTACCGCCCGGGGCAGCGCTGGCGCGGGCCGGACTGGCAGGTGCGCGTCGTCCTAGCGACCGCCCGCTCGGTCGCCGTCGGCTACCGGCTACCGGTCGTCGAGCTGGTCCCGACGGGCGAGGAGCAACTGGTAGTCGGACACCTCGGCCCGGATCTGCTGGGCGAGGACTGGGACGCCAGGCGTGCGGTCGAGAACCTGCTCGCCGAACCTGACCGGGCCGTCGGCGAGGCCCTGCTCGACCAGCGCGTGCTGGCTGGGCTCGGCAACATGTACCGCTGCGAGGTGCTGTTCCTTCGCGGGGTTTCGCCCTGGTCGCCGGTGGGGGCGGCCGGCGACCTCGAGCGGATCGTCGATGTCTCCTACCGCGTCCTGCAGGCCAACAAGGGACGGGGGGAGCAGGCGGTCACCGGGTCGGTGCGGCGGGGCGAGTCGAACTACGTCTACGCGCGTGCGGGCAAGCCCTGCCGGCGATGCCGAACCCCGATCAGCAAAGCGATGCAGGGGCCAGCACCGATGGCCCGGGACACCTATTGGTGCCCCCGCTGCCAGCCGGAGCGGCCAGTGCCAACCCCCGCGGACTGAGCAACCCGCGATGGGCCAGCCGGTGAGTCAGTCGCTCAGTCAGCGACCGGACGAGCCGCCTTTGTCGTGTCGACCGGAGTGCCAACGCCCGCCGCGCCGCCCTCGATGGCCTGCTGGTCGGCCCCGCTGATCGCCGCCGGGCCCCCGGACGGTGCTCCGGTGCCGAGCGATGCCCGGATGGCGTCGAGCCGGGCGTTGGCTGAGGCATCGATCGTGGCCTTACGGACTTCCAGCATCCGCGCCTCGACGCCGCCGGAGGCGAGCTCCTGCTGCCCGAGGGCGGTTGCGTAGCGCTTCTCGATCTTGTCGCGCACCTCGCCGAGCGATGGCGTGTCGCCGCGTGGGGCGAGAGCCGACATCGAGGTGAGCGCGTTGCTCATCTGCTCCTGCATCTTGGCGCTCTCGAGCTGGGTCATCAGCTTGGTGCGCTCGGCGAGTGTGTTGCGCAACCGCATCTCGTTGTCGGAGACGGCCTCCTTGGCCTGCTCGGCAGCCTGCAGCGCCTGGTCGTGCAGCGCCTTGAGGTCCTCGACCGAAGCCTCCGCCGACACCAGCTGCGAGGCGAAGGACTGGGCCGCGGACTCGTACTGCGTCGCCTTGGGCGTGTCGCCAGTCGCCCTTGCCTGGTCGGCCAGCACCAGCGACTGCCGGGCGGACTGCTGCAGGTTCTCGACGTCACCGAGCTGGCGCGACAGGCGCATCTCGAGCTGGCGGCGGTTGCCGAGCACGGTGGCGGCCTGCTGCGTCAGCGCAGCGTGCTGCCGCTGGGCGTCCTGGATGGCCTGCTCGATCTGAACGGCCGGGTCGGCCTTCTCGTCGAACTTCTTGTTCGCGGACGCGTTGGCGTAGCGGAAGAACTTGGAGAAGAAGTTGGACACACGGCAATGCTGCCATGGACCGGCGCACAAGGCACACGACCCCCGACTGAGCCACCCGGGCTAGGCGGCCTGGCTCACCACTGTCGGCAGCTGCTCGGCGAGCTCGAGGTCGTCGGACACCTCGCGCAGCACCTCGGACAGCCGGACGTCGAGCGCATCGCAGATGGCTGACAGCAGCTCGCTGCTGGCCTCCTTGTGGCCCCGCTCCACCTCGGACAGGTACCCGAGCGAAACACGGGCAGCGGAGGACACCTCGCGCAATGTGCGGTGCTGGGCCAGGCGCTCACGGCGAAGCGCATCCCCTAGCAGCCTGCGGAGCAGTGCCATGGCCCACCTCCCTCGTGGAAGTGGAACGCTACCGCGGTAGGCGGTATGCCGACCCCCGCGACAGGCCCGAGTCTGCTGGGAGTGCGGTGGCCCAGGCCCGGCGGAGGCGCCGACTTCAGGACTTCAGCAGGGTTCGGCGCAGCAGGTCGAGCGCCTGCACGCACGAGAGCATGCGGATGTTCGAGCGCCCAGGCACCGGCAGCCGCACCGACCGCGTGGTGGTGCCTACCGGGCCGGACAAGCCCACGTGCAGCGTCCCGACGGGCTGACCCTCCTGCTCGTCAGGGCCGGCCACCCCGGTCGTCGCGAGTCCCCAGGTTGCGCCGAGACGCTCGCGCACCCCGCTCGCCATCGCCGCGGCCGTGGCGGGTGTGACAGCCCCGCCGGCGACGGCGTCGGTGCCCAGCAGGGAGTCCTTGACGTCGGTGGCGTAGCTGACGATGCCGCCGCGAAACGTCGTGCTGGCCCCGGGGGTGTCGGTCAGCCGGCCGGCGAGCAGGCCGCCGGTCAGGCTCTCGGCGACCGCCACAGTCTGCCCGCGCTCGCGCAGCAGGGCGTGCACCACGGCCTCCAGGGTGTCCTCGTCGGTCCCGTACAGCCCGATGCCGAGCGCCCCGCGGGCGAACTGCTCGACGGGGGCGATGAGCTCCTTCGCGGTGGCGCGATCCGGCGCCGCGGCACTGATCCGCACCCGGGTCTGCCCGCCGCTGGCCAGGAATGCGATGGACGGGTTGCCCACGCCGGCGAGCCGGTCGACCTCGGGTGCCATGGCCGCTGCGACGGCCGACTCGTACATGCCGGCGGTCCGCAGCACGCGGTGCACGACCACAGCAGGAGTCCCGGCGCGCTCGAGCAGGTCGGGGAGCACGGCGGCGGTGAACATCGCCTCCATCTCGTGCGGGACACCCGGCATGGCATAGGCGACACCACCGGCCAGATCCAGGCGCACCCCCGGGGCGGTGCCGCGCCCGTTGGGCAGGGACGACCCGCCCTCCGGGACGTCGGCCTGCCGGAAGTTCATGTCCGGCATCGTGCGGCCCAGCTCAGTGAACCTCTCGCGCAGCGCCCGTTCCAGCGCGGGGTCGCGCCGCAGCTCAACGCCGGCGGCTGCCGCTAGCCCCTCCCGGGTGAGGTCGTCCTGGGTCGGGCCGATGCCACCGGTGAGGATGACGGCGTCGGCGCGGCCCAGCGCCTCGAGCACGGTGGTCCGGATCGCCCCGATGTCGTCACCCACGACGACCGACCGACCGAGCCGGATGCCGACGTCGGCCAGCTCGCGCCCGAGCCAGGCAGCGTTGCCGTTGACGATGTCGCCGTAGAGCAGCTCGTCGCCGACGGCCAGCAGCTCAGCCCGCACGCGTGTCCCCGACCGCCTCGCGGGGGGCGAGCAGCGGCGTGCCGGGTGCGGCGGCACCGGCGGTCTCGACGACTGCCTGGTGCGCACGCCGCATCCGCGTCGCCCGTCCCACGTAATCGATGCCGGTCACCGTCGACACGATGACGGCAGCGGCCATGAGGACGGCGCTCGCGTCGTGCATCCAGCCGTCGAGCGGCAGGACGTAGAGGCCGATGGCGATGTTGAGCAGCAGCGTCTTGAGCTTGCCTCCCCGGCTGGCCGGCAGTACGCCCGAGCGCAGCACAGCGAACCGCAGCAGCGTCACGCCGATCTCGCGCACGAGCACGACAGCCGTCACGACCCACGGCAGCTCGCCCAGCAGCGACAGCCCCACCATGGCGGTGCCGGTCAGTGCCTTGTCGGCGATCGGGTCGGCCAGCTTGCCGAAGTCGGTGACCAGGCCCCGGCTGCGCGCCACCTGCCCGTCGAGCCGGTCGGTCATCGCCGCGAGCGCGAACGCCCCCCAGGCAGCTACCCGCCAGCCGGGCCGTTGACCGGAGTCGACACTGAGCAGGACCGCGAAGACCGGGACGAGCAGGAGCCGCAGGCCGGTGAGTGCGTTCGCGAGATTCCAGTTGCCGACGCCGCTCGCCGGGACGCCGGCCGGGTCGGGAACCTCGGGCACGGGGCGGACCGGGCGCCGGTGGTGGCTCGCCTCCGCGCTACGGCCGGTGCCGGCGTCGTCGCTCACGCCAGCGCCGCCGCCCGGACGAAGGCGCCGGCAATCGCCGGGCTGAGTACGTCGACCAGCTCGGTGACGAGATCGACTCCGGAGGTGGCGACGACGCGGGCTCGAACGAGGTCACCGACGCTGCACTGCCGGCCCGGCGCAGCGCGGACGATGCACGAGCCGTCGACCTCGGGGGCCTGTTGCGCGGCCCGCCCCTCCGCGAGACCGCCCCGCGCCTGCTCGACCAGGACCTCGACGAGCTCGCCGACCCGCTCCTGCGCGCGCGCGGCGGTCAGGTGCTCGACGAGGTCGGTCAGGCGCCGGACCCGCCTGGCGATGGTGCGGGCCGGGACGTGGCCATCGAGGCGCACCGCCTCGGTGCCGTCCTCGTCGGAGTAGCCGAAGACGCCGACGGCGTCGAGGCGCGCCTCGGACAGGAACTGCTCGAGGGCGGCGACGTCGGCCCGCGTCTCGCCCGGGAAGCCGACGATGACGTTGCTGCGCGCACCCAGCAGTGGGTTCAGTGCCCGCGCCTCGGCAAGCAGCGTGAGGAAACGAGGCCCGTCACCGAAGCGGCGCATGCGGCGCAGGACCGGCCCGCTCGCGTGCTGAAACGACAGGTCCAGGTACGGGGCGACCCCCGGCGTGCCGAGCATGACCTCGATCAGGCCGGGCCGGACCTCCGCCGGCTGGAGGTAGACGGGGCGTACGCGCACCACGCCAGGAACCGCAGCCAGCTGAGGCAGCAACTTCTCGAGCGCACGGATGTCGCCGAGGTCCTTGCCGTAGGACGTGGAGTTCTCGCTCACCAGCAGCAGCTCGCGCACGCCGTCTGCGGCCAGCTGCTCGGCCTCGGCCAGCACGTCCTCCGGCAGGCGCGAGACGAACGCGCCGCGAAACGACGGGATGGCGCAGAACGCGCAGCGCCTGTCGCACCCAGAGGCGAGCTTCAGTGGTGCGACCGGGCCGGTGCCCAGCCGGCGGCGAGGTGGGGTTGGCGCCGCAGACTGCGCCGCGGCTGTGCGCGCCGCTCCCCGCGCGACCGGTGCCAGCGGAAGCAACGTGCGCCTGTCGCGCGGCTCGTGCGGCGGCGGAGCGTCGCCGGCGAGGATGGCGCTCAGCTGGGCGCTGATGCCGGGGTAGGAGTCGAAGCCCAGGACCGCGTCGGCCTCGGGTAGGGAGGCCGCGAGCTGGGAGCCGTACCGCTCGGCGAGGCAGCCGACCGCGACGACGGCCTGGGGACGGCCGGTGTCACGGACGTCTGCAGCCGCGAGCAGCGTGTCGATCGAGTCCTTCTTGGCCGCCTCGACGAAGCCGCAGGTGTTGACCAGGACGGCGTCCGCCGCGGCAGGCTCGGCGGTGAGGGTCCAGCCGTTAGCCGCCAGCCGCGTGGCCAGCTCGTCGGAGTCGACCTCGTTGCGCGCGCAGCCCAGCGTCACGAACGCAACCCGTCGCCCGGGAGCGACGGGGACTGGGGGCATCCTTGCAGCCTACGGGCGGCCTGTCACAGGATCGGCCACCACCCGCTGATGGCCAGCAGGCGCATCCGGCCCAGCGACTGCGCTTCGCGCACCCGCTCAGTGCTGGGCGCAGACCGCGGAGCTCGGGGTGAAGTCGAGGTCGACGACCTGCCCCGGCAGCCCGGCGGCGGTGGCCGGCCGGCCGTTGCACGAGAGCCGCACGGCGCCGCCGTCGCCCAGCCGCAGGTGCACCAGTTGAGGGTCACGCAGCGTCTGGGCGACGCCCTGCTGGAGCATCCCGTCGGGCTGCAGCAGCTGGCCCTGGGCTCCGGCGGCGTGCAGCCAACTCGGGCCGTCCTTGGCGGTGACCGAGACGTTGACCCCGCTGTAGACCTTGGCTGGCGCGGCGGGACGAGTAGGGGCGCTGGCACGCACCGACGGGGAGGCAGCGGGAGCGGCGGGCGTCGTCGGCGCCGAGCGGCGGGGCATGATCAACCCGACGACGGCGACGATGCAGACGACGACCAGCACGGCGACCATGACGGGCACCCACCGGGGACTGTCCCCGGACCCGCGGCGGGCCCCGGTGTCGCCGCCCTTGACGGCCTCGACAGCGAGCGGCGGCCGGGAGTGGGGGTGCAGCCGGTCGAACTCGTCGAGCAGCCTCTCCTCGTCCATCCCCAGCGTCTGCGCGAGCGTCCGTACGTGCCCGCGGGCGTACACCGTGCCGCCGCACGCCGTGTAGTCGTCGGCCTCGATCCCGTACAGCACGGAGGGCCGGATGCGAGTGCGCGCGCTGGTCTGCTCGATGCTCATGCCGCGCTGCTCACGTACCGCTGCGATCCGCTCCCCGACTGTCGCGGTCTGGTCGACGATCGACACTGCTCCCCCTCCTGGGACCGGCCCGGCGAACGGTCGCAGGGCAAGGGTAGGTTCGCCGCAGCCAGTCAGGGACCATCCTCGCTGCGGGACCTGCGGCGTGTCGAGGCCCCCGGCCCGGTGGCTGACGAACCGTGACACACCGCACCCTTCGGCTGCTGCAGCCGCACCGACAGCAGTACCTCGTCGAACCTGTGTGAATCCACAGCCAGAGCGTCGGGCAGCCGCCCGTACTCGGTGAAACCGGCTCCCGCGTAGAGCGCGAGCGCGGCGTGGTTGTTGCCGCGGCAGGCCAGGGTGAGCACCTCGACCCCGCTGCCCAGGGCATCGCCCAACAGCGCCTGCACCACCCGTGGGCCGAGGCCCAGTCCGCGCGCGTCCGGGTGTGCCATCACCCGTTGCACGACCCCGATGCGCGCGACGACGGCGCCCTCGCGGCGGCGCCAGGTCCCGAGCGCCTCGACCCGGCCGGCGACCCGGACCACGACAGCCCGGGTGCCGCCCGCCAGCGCACCGCCGAGCCAGCCGAGCACCTCCTCGGGAGGGGGAACGGCGACCCACCCAACGGCTCCGCCCGCGGCGACGACCGCCTGGACGACGCGCACTACCTCAGCGCGAAGCGCGGGGTCGGCAAGGTCGTGGGGGGCCAGCCAGGCGGGCTCGGCGACGGCGTGCGACACGGCTCGGCTGCCAGCGGAGCTCACTCGCCGCGCAGGGTGACGAGCACGCCGTCGAGCTCCTCGGGGCGTACCAGCACGTCGCGGGCCTTGGACCCCTCGCTCGGGCCGACGACCCCGCGCGACTCCATCAGGTCCATCAAGCGGCCGGCCTTGGCGAAGCCCACGCGGAGCTTGCGCTGCAGCATCGAGGTGGAGCCGAACTGGGTGCTGACCACCAGCTCGACCGCCTGCAGCAGGACCTGCAGGTCATCGCCCACTTCCTCGTCGACCTCGGCCTTTGCCTCGACGGGGGCGGCGGTGACGTCCTCGCGGTAGACCGGCTCGGTCTGCTCCTTGCAATGCGCCACGATGGCGGCGATCTCGTCCTCGGAGATGTAAGCCCCTTGCATCCGCTGGCTCCGGTTGGCGCCCATCGGCAGGAACAGCGCATCGCCCACCCCCACCAGCTTCTCGGCCCCCGGCTGGTCAAGGATGACCCGGCTGTCGGCGAGGCTGGCCGTCGCGAACGCCAGCCGGCTGGGGACGTTGGCCTTGATCAGCCCGGTGACGACGTCGACGCTGGGCCGCTGGGTCGCCAGCACCAGGTGGATGCCCGCCGCGCGCGCCAGCTGCGTGATCCGGACGATGGAGTCCTCGACGTCACGCGGGGCCACCATCATGAGGTCGGCGAGCTCGTCGACGATGACGACGAGGTAGGGGTAGGGCTCGTACACGCGCTCGCTGCCGGGCGGTGCGCTGATCTCACCGCTGCGGACCTTGCGGTTGAAGTCGTCGATGTGCCGAACGCCGCTCGCGGACAGGTCCTCGTAGCGGTAGTCCATCTCCCGGACGACCCACTGCAGCGCCTCGGCCGCTTTTTTGGGGTTGGTGATGATCGGGGTCACCAGGTGCGGGATCCCGGCGTAGGAGGTGAGCTCGACCCGCTTGGGGTCGATCAGAACCATGCGCACCTGGTCGGGCGTGGCCCGGACCAGCAGTGAGGTGATGAGGGTGTTGATGCACGTCGACTTGCCCGCACCCGTGGCGCCGGCGATGAGGATGTGCGGCATCTTCTGCAGGTTGGCGACGACGAACCCGCCCTCGATGTCCTTGCCGAGGCCGACGAGCAGCGGGTGGGGGTCGGTCACGGCGACCGCGCTGCGCAGGGTGTCGCCCAGGCTGACCAGCTCGCGGTCGGTGTTGGGGATCTCCACGCCGACGGCGCTCTTGCCGGGGATGACGTCGATGATCCTGACGTCTGGGCTCTTGACCGCGTAGCCGATGTTGCGCTGCAGCGCCTTGATGCGCTCGACCTTGACGGCGGGCCCGAGCTCGACCTCGTAGCGGGTGACTGTCGGCCCGCGGGTGAAGCCGGTGACAGCAGCATCGACGGCGAACTGGCCGAAGACGCCGGTGAGCGCGGCGATGACCAGGTCGTTGGCAGCTGTCCGGGCCTTGGGGGGCGTGCCGTCCTTCAGCAGTCGCGGTGGCGGCAGCGTGTAGTCGCCATCGGCTGGTAGAGGCAGCTGCTCGGCGGTGCCCGGCAGCGGCTGCGGGTCGGCAGGAGGCGGACCACCGGTGCCGCTGGTGCCGCTGGTGCCGCTGCGCGCGGGCCGGCGCCGGGCACCCGTCGGCATCCGACCCGGCACGGTGACGCCCGAGGCGCTGGCGCCGACGGCCCCAGCGGCCTCGTCCTCGAGCAGGCCGGACAGATCGACCGGCGGCGAGGGGCGCGAGGACTGCTGGCCACCGGCATGCGGCGGCAGCTCGGAGTCCTCGCCGGCGGCGTCCCGGTGGCGGCTCCGGAAGAACGGCAGCCGGTTGCGCAGCCCCGCCAGCTGGTGCGGCACCTCGGCCAGCGGGGTGCGCGTCAGCACCAGCAGGCCGAAGCCGACGAGCAGCACGAGCAGCGGGGTCGCCACCCAGGAGGTGACGGCCGAGACCAGCGGGGACGAGGCGAGGAAGCCGGCGGCGCCGCCCGCCCGGTGCATCGCAGCCGCCCCACGGCTGGGGTCGGGCACTCCGTGCAGCACCGACACGATGCCGAGCAGCCCGGCGAGCACAGCGAGCCAGCCGACAACGAGGCGCCCCCGCGCGGACGGGTCGGGAGGGTGCCGCACGATGTGCCAGGCCGCGAGCAGGAGCAGGACGGGCAGGCAGGCGGCCCCGACGCCGACGGCTCCCCGCGTCACCGAGGCCATGCCCGCACCCACCGGACCGCCGGCGTGGCCCCACACCGCCGCCCCCAACACGACGGCGACGCCGAGCAGCAGCAGCCCCAGCCCGTCGCGGCGCTGCTGGTGCTCGAAACCGCGGGCCCCCGAGCCCACGGCTCGGGCTGCCGCGCCGAATGCCGAGGCAGTCATCGTCCAGATGCCTCGTAGCAGGCGCCACAGGGCCCGGACGAGCAGTACGCCGAGCGGGCGCCGGCGGGGCGGCGGGGGTGGCCGGCGGCGGCTGGTTGTCCCCGAGCCCGAGCGGCGGGCAGGCGCACCGGAGCGCGTCGCCGCCTTCCGCGGCCGGGTCGTCGTCGGCACCCCGACACCGTGGCACATCCAGGGCCCGGGCACACCGCGACACCCTGGACGGGCGTCGTGCAGCAAGAGCAGCGACGTGCTTGCCCCCTGCCCAGGGTCAGACCTCGACGACGACCGGGACCAGCATCGGGCGACGGCGGTAGGTGTCGCTGACCCAGCGTCCGACCACGCGGCGCACCAGCTGACGCAACGCCTGGGCGTCGACTGTGCCCTCCTGGGTCGCGCGGTCGACGGCCTCCTGCACGAGAGCCCGGACCGGGTCGAACGTGCTCTGCTGGTCGGCGAAGCCGCGGGCGAACACGTCAGGGCCGTGCAGCACCTTCCCGCTCGCCTGGTCGACCACCAGAGTGATGGTGATGAACCCTTCCTCGCCGAGGATGCGCCTGTCCTTCAGCGACGCCTCGCCAACCTCGCCCACCGCGAGGCCGTCGACGAAGACGTTGCCGCAAGGCACCCGGCCGACCACGCTGGCCACCCCGCCGACGAGGTCGACCACGTAGCCGTCCTCGGCGAGAACGATGCGCTCGCGGCTGATGCCGGTCAGCTCGCCCAGGGCGGCGTGGGCGCGCAAGTGCCGCCACTCCCCGTGCACCGGCATGAGGTTGCGGGGCTTCACGGCGTTGAGGGCATACAGGAGCTCGCCGGCCGATGCGTGACCGCTGACATGGACGCGTGCCACACCCTTGTGCAGCACCCGGGCGCCCCAGCGGCTCAGCCCGTTGATCACGCGGTAGACGGCGTCCTCGTTGCCGGGCACCAGGCTCGACGCGAGAACGACAGTGTCGCCGGGCTGGATGTGCACGGGGTGGTCGCGGTTGGCCATCCGCGACAATGCCGACAGCGGCTCCCCCTGCGAGCCGGTCGAGATCATGCAGACGTGCTGGTCGGGCAGCTGGTCGATCTCGCGGGCGTCGACCATCAGCTCCGGCGGCACCCGCAGCAGGCCGAGGTCGCGGGCCACGCCCATGTTGCGGACCATCGAGCGACCGACGAAGGCCACCGAGCGGTGGTGGGCGGCTGCCGCGTCGATGACCTGCTGCACGCGGTGCACGTGGCTGGCGAAGCAGGCGACGATGACCCGGCGCTTGGCGGTGCGGAACACCTCGTCGAGCACCGGGGCGATGTCGCGCTCGGGGGTGACGAAGCCGGGGACCTCGGCGTTGGTGGAGTCCGACAGGAACAGGTCGACGCCCTCGGTGCCCAGGCGCGCGAAACCGCCGAGGTCGGTCAGCCGTCCGTCGAGGGGCAGCTGGTCCATCTTGAAGTCCCCGGTGTGCAGCAGCAGCCCTGCCGGGGTCCGGACCGCCACGGCCAGCGCGTCGGGGATCGAGTGGTTGACGGCCAGGAACTCGCAGTCGAAGGCACCGAGGCGGATCCGGTCGCCCTCGGCGACCTGCTGGGTCTGCGGCTTGATCCGGTGCTCCTGCAGCTTGGCGGTCACCAGCGCCAGGGTGAAGCGTGAACCGACGAGCCGGATGCCGGGGCGCCGGCGCAGCAGGTAGGGCACCCCCCCGATGTGGTCCTCGTGGGCGTGGGTCAGGACCACCGCGTCGATGTCGTCGAGCCGGTCGGCAATGGCGCTGAAGTCCGGGAGGATGAGGTCGACCCCCGGCTGGTCGCTCTCGGGGAACAACACGCCACAGTCGATGACGAGCAGCCGGCCGGCGTGCTCGAGCACCGTCATGTTGCGGCCGATCTCCCCCAGACCGCCGAGCGGTATGACCCGCAGGCCGCCGTCGGGGACGGGCGGCGGCGGGCCGAGGTCGCTGTGGGGATGCGTCATGCAGGGGTCCGTTCGACGGCGGGGCGGCCACTGGGAACGCTGTGCGCATTGCGGGCACCGTGCCCAGCTGGCTCGGTGGATGCGGTGGATGCGGTGGATGCGGTGGATGCGGTGGTGCGAGCTGCGGTGGAGCGAGCTGCGGGCGGCGCACCGGAGAGCGTGACCCCGGCCGCCGCACAGTCGGCGACGAGCTGGGCGACCTCGTCCTCGGTCGCGTCGACGAGCGGCAGGCGGACGCCGCCACCCGGCAGGCCGAGCAGCGCGAGGGCTGCCTTGGTGAGGATGACACCTTGGGTGCGGAAGAACCCTGTGAACACGGGGAGCAGCCGCAGGTGGATCTCCAGGGCCTGCCGGACATCGCCAGCATCATAAGCAGTGATCATCTCGAGCACGTCGCGGCCGACGACGTGCGTCACGACGCCGACGGTGCCGACGGCGCCGAGCGCGAGCAGGGGCAGCGTCGCGACGTCGTCTCCGGAGTAGTAGGCGATATCGGACCGGGCGCGGACCTGAGCAGTGGCGGTCAGGTCGCCTTTCGCGTCCTTGACCCCGACGATCCTGGGGTGCTCAGCCAGCTGCAGGATCGTGTCGGTGCTCAGCGCGACCCCGGAGCGGCCGGGGATGTCGTAGAGCATCACGGGCAGCTCGGTCGCCTCGGCGACGGCGCGGAAGTGGGCGACCAGCCCGGCTTGGGGGGGCTTGCTGTAGTACGGGGTCACCGCGAGCAGCGCGGTGGCACTCGCGGCCTGCGCCGCCCGGGCCAGCTCGAGGGTGTGCGCGGTGTCGTAGGTCCCCACGCCGGCCACCACGCTGGCGCGGCCGCCGACTGCCTCCACGACTGCCCGGAGCAGGGCATCCTTCTCCTGGTCGGAGGTCGTCGGTGACTCTCCCGTCGTCCCGCTGACGACGAGCCCGTCGTGGCCGGCGTCGACGAGCTTCGTGGCCAGCTGGGCGGCAGCATCGAGGTCGAGGGACCCGTCTGCACGGAACGGGGTGACCATCGCGGACAACAGCCGGCCGAATGGCGCGGGGGGCAGGACTCCCATGGGGGTCACGCTAGCCGCGATGGCCCGTCACCGGGCGTGCGCCACGGCCGGCGGAACCCTCCGCGCCGGCTCGGGGGTAGCGGGCGCGACGGGCCGGCCGGCTTCGACCGGGGGGCCGCGGGACGTGAGCTGTGCACGCTGCCTCGCCGAGGATCACCCGTTTGGCAACCGAGATCACCGGGCCCCCCATCCCGTGGCGACCGAGACCGCCAGGCCGGCGACCAGCAGCAGCCCTCCACGGCGCAGGTGGACGAAGGCGACTGCGGCGAACCACAGCGGCCAGATCGGGAAGCCCTCGGGTGGGGCTCCCGGTCGCTCGCGGCGCAGGTACGGCCAGGCGCGAACGAGGCGCTCGACCCCGAGCAGCGCCAGCAGCGCGGGCCAGGGCAGCGCGCCCAGTGCGACGTCGAGGATGACTACCGCGTAGAAGGCCACCATGAGCCCCAGGGTCACGGCACGGGCGCGTCGCTCGCCGAGGATCACCGGGAGCGTCCGCGTGCCGTCCGGTGCGTCGTAGGGAATCTTGTCGATGTGCTTGCCCATCAGCACGGTGGTGCACAAGAGAGCCCATGGCAGCGAGGCAGCAAGCACCCAGCCGGGCAGCGTGCCGGTCGCCGCGAAGTAGGTGCCGCCGGTCATCAGCGGGCCCCAGACGACCAGGACGTCGGGCTCACCCAGCCCGATCTTCTTCAGCCGCAGCGGCGGGGCGGTGTAGGCGAACGACAGCAGCAGCCCGGCGAGGGCCAGCCCGACCGTCAGTGGCCCTCGTGCCGCGGTCAGCAGCACCAGCACCACGAGGTCGACGACGTTGGCGGCCAGATGGCCGTCCACAGAGTCCGCCGCGACACCAGCCCGGTCAGCAGAGGGTGCGGTGCGTACAGCGCCCGCGGGTAAACAGCTGTGTCGGTGCCCACCGAGGTGTCGAACAGGTCGTTGCTGAGGTTGTTGGCCAGGTGAGCGGCCAGAATGCCCACCACGGCGAGCGAGAGGTCGACGACTGACAGCCGCGGTGAGCGCGCGGCAAGCAGGCCGGCAACGAGCCCGCTGACCAGCGTCATCGGTAGCACGGCAGCCCGGGTCACCACCAGCCACCGGGTCACGCCGTCGAGCTGGTCGACCGGCACGCCCGGCGGTGGGTTGGTTGTCGCCAGCGCGTGCGCCCACGAGCGCAACCTGCTGCCCGGCCGCCCCGGCAGCCGCGGCGCGGTACGCGCACCGGCGGCACTCGTAGGACCGGCGCTGGTGCCTGCCGATGCTTGGGTCGCCCTCTCGCTCACACCCGCATCCTTCCCGCCGGCTCCGACAGAACTCGCCTACCGCCGTCCCGGTCCGGCGACGGCTGCTCGGGCCGGGGCTCCCCTAGGCTCCGGCTCGTGCGCGAGACCCGTCCCCAGGTGTTCCTGCTGGCCCGCCCCGCCATCAACTGGGCGGGCCTTGCTGCCTACCTGGAAGCAGTCGGCGGCACCGAGTGGCTCGAGCGCGTACGCCCCGGCGACGAGCCGGCCGGGCCCGAGGGCGAGCTGCTGGTTGAGTTCATGGGCCGGCTGTGCTACCGCTCGTGGGCTCCCGGGCTCAACCCGAACGTCACCAAGGTCCGCAGCGACAGCCGGGCCTACCTCGAGAACGTGCTGCGCTCGGCGCACGGCAGCGTCGTCGAGCATGCCAACTACTCCTTCGTCTTCCTCAACGTGAGCCGGGTGTTCACCCACGAGCTGGTTCGGCACCGCGCCGGTACCGCGATGAGTCAGGAGTCACTGCGCTACGTCCGGCTTACCGACCTGCCCTTCGAGCACCCCGACTTCGTCCGCGACAACGACAGGCTGCGCGGGGAGGCCGACTCGCTCCTGGCGAGCATGGAGCGCTTCCAGGAGCTTGTCGTCGCCGAGACGGGCATCGACACCCCCGGGGTTGACTTCCACACGAAGAAGGTCGTGACCTCCGGCGCGCGCCGCTACGCGCCGGACGGCGTCGCCACCTCCATCGGCTGGACTGTCAACGTGCGTGCCCTGCGCCACGTCATCGCGGCGCGCACCGACCCTGGTGCCGAGGACGAGATCCGCCGGGTGTTCGACCAGGTGGCGGCCCTGATGCAGCACGAGATCCCGGGGCTGCTCGGCGACTTCGAGCGCACCGAGGACGGTGCGTGGATCCCGCGCTACCCCAAGGTCTGACCTGTCGTCACAACCGGCGAAAAGGCGCCATCGGGACTTGATCGACAGGGCACCAGGGGAGGTAGGGTCCGCGTCGTGGTCGACGGCAGCGTGCGCCTCGCGCGCTCGGAGGACGCGGCGGTGGTCGCCGAGCTGCAGCTGCATACCTGGGGCCTGGTGTTCGCTCCCCGGCTCCCGCAGGGCGCCGCGCTCGCGCTCGACTTGGAGACCGCAACAGAGCGCTGGCGTGCCGCGGTGGCCTCACCACCGACGGCTCGCCATCACCTGCTCGTCGCGGTCGATGGTGCCGCACCTGGTGTCGCCGGCAAGGTCGTCGGCTTCGCCGCGATCGGTCCCGGCGAGGACGACGACGCGACGGCCACGGTCGGGGAGCTGCTGGTCCTGCTCGTCGCTCCCGGGCGAGAGCACGAAGGGCACGGCAGCCGCCTGCTTCAGGCAGCCGTCGAGACGCTGCGCGAGGACGGCTTCACGACCGCTGTCACCTGGCTGTTCCACGGCGACGACCAGGGGGCAGCCTTCCTCGCCGAGACCGGCTGGGTGCTCGATGGCTCCACCCGGCAGCTCGACATGGGAGAACCTGTCACCCAGCGGCGCCTGCACGTCACCCTCTGAGGCACCGGCTAGCACAAGCTGGCTATGGCAGCGCGGTCAGCAGCTCGGTCAGGGGCTTGCGGGCGCCAGTGAAGAACGGCGTCTCGACCTTCGTGTGCAGCCGCGCCCGGCTGGTCCGCAGGTGGCGGATGCAGTCGACGATGCGGTGCAGCTCCGCGGCCTCGAACGCGAGCAGCCACTCGTAGTCGCCGAGGCCGAACGCCGCGACTGTGTTGGCCCGCACGTCCTCGTACTCCCGACCCATGATCCCGTGCTCGGCCAGCATCCCGCGGCGCTCGTAGTCAGGCAGCAGATACCACTCCAGCGAGCGGACGAAGGGGTAGACGCAGACGTACTTCTGCGGGTCCTCGCGCCGGACGTAGGCGGGGATGTGGTTGCGGTTGAACTCCGCGGGGCGGTGCACCCCGGTCGCCGACCACACCGGCTCCAGGTGGCGACCGAGCGCGGTCTGCCGGAACCGGGCGTAGGTCTCCTGCAGCAGGTCGGGGTCGGGGCAGGTGAGCCAGATCAGCAGGTCGGCGTCGCTGCGGTAGCCCGACACGTCGTAGGTGCCGCGGGTGTAGACCTCCTTCGCGAGCGCCTGCTCGAGCAGGGCGTCGGCCTCGGCGGCGAGCCCCGCGCGGTCCTCGGGCAGCGGCGCGGGGGAGCGGAAGACTGCGTACATCGTGTACAGCAGCTCATCGTTGAGCTCACGCGCGGACTTGGTCGACTCAGCCATGGACCGATTATCCACCGTGCGCGGCGGTGCGCACAGCATCCAGGGACGTGAGCACCGCCGCAGCTGCTGCGCGCCCCGAGCGGATGCACGCCGGGATGCCGACCCCGTCCCACGCCGCGCCGCAGACCGCCACCGCATGCGGGAGGCGAGCCCGCAGGTCTGCCACGCGAGTCAGGTGACCGGGGCGGTACTGCGGCAGGCCCCCACCCCACCGGGCGAGCGAGCTCTCAACTGGCCGGGCGCGCACCCCGGTGGCCTCGGCGAGGTCAGCCGCTAGCACGCCCAACAGCTCGCCGCCCGGACGCTGCAGGTCGCGGACGTCGCCGAAGCGGCCGGCGCTCACCCGGACGACAGTGCCGGGCACGTGCGGCCACTTCTGCGACAGGAACGTGGCCGCCTTCATCGTCCGGTTCTCGCTCGGTGGCACCAGCAGACCGCTGCCGGGTGGCAGCTCGACGCCCGATGCGAAGGCGAACGTAGCGAGAGCGACGGAGGCGTACTCAACCTCGGGCACCCCGCCGGCCACGTGCGGGCCGAGCAGCCGGCCGGCCGGTCCGGACGGGACGGCGAGGACGACGGCGTCGAAGTGCTCCCCGTCGACAGTCCAACCACAGCCGGTGGTCGCGGCCGTCAGCGACCGGACGGCGTTCCGCATGCGGATCTCCGCGCCGCTTGCCGCCGCGACGACGAAGGGCAGCGTGCCCATCCCCGCACGGACGGTGGCGAAGACCGGGGCCGGGTCCGAGCCGGCAGCGGCGGGGCGGGGCGCCAGCCGGCCGGCCGCGCGCACCAGCGAGCGCTCCTTCAGCGCAGGCCGCAGTTGCGGCACCGTCGCCTGAACCGACAGCTGGTCCGCCCGGCCTGCGTACACCCCACCCAGCAGCGGGTCGACAAGCCGGTCGACCACCCGCGAGCCGACGCGACGGCGTACCCACTGCCCAACCCCGGGGTCGTCCTCGAGCCGCGTTCGCGGCAGGACGAGGTCGAGCGCGGCGCGGGCGGTCCCCAGGGCGCCGAGCACGGGGGCCGCCGACCGCAGGTCACCCGGCACTCCCATGAGCGTGCCGCGGGGCAGCGGCCGCAGCCGTCCCTTCAGCCACAGTGACGCCGATGCGGTGGCCGGATGGACGGTCTCGAGCCCGAGCTCGGCCGCGAGCCCGAGCGCATCGGGCACGCGGGCGAGGAAGGACTCGGCGCCCTCATCGACCCCGAGCGGCCCGACGCGCAGCTTGCCCCCGACTGTCGCGGTGGCCTCGAGCACGACGACGTCGGCCAGCCCCCGCATCGCGAGCGCCGCCGACAAGCCGGCGATGCCGCCGCCGACGACGGCGACCCGCGGCAGGCTCACCCGGCGGCTCCCGCTGCTGTTGCTGCTGTTGCTGCTGTTGCCACCGCCGTTGCGGCCAACCGGTCGCTCGTCACCGGCGGCCGGGCCTGGTCGGCCTGGTCGGCCAGCTCGCCGCCCTCGCCGGTCAGGGTGTGCACGAGGTCGACGATGCGGGAGAGCACGCGCGGGTCGGTCTCGGGCAGCACGCCGTGCCCGAGGTTGAACACGTGCCCCTTGGCCGCCGAGCCGCGAACGAGGACGTCGCGGACCTTGCGCTCGATCACCTCCCAAGGCGCGAACACGACGGTGGGGTCGAGGTTGCCCTGCAGCGCGACGTCGCCGGCCCGCCCGGCGGCGACGTCGAGCGGGGTCCGGGCATCGACGCCCACCACATCGGCGCCGGCTTCGGCCATCGCCCCGAGCAGCTCGCCGGTGCCGGTACCGAAGTGGATGCGCGGCACGTCATCCACCGCAGCCAGTACGGATGCCGAATGCGGCTGCACGTACTCGCGGTAGTCATCTTCGGACAGGGCACCCGCCCACGAGTCGAACAGCTGCACCGCGCTCGCGCCGGCGTCGATCTGCACGCGCAGGTAGGTCCGGGCGATGTCAGCCAGCCTGCCCAACAGCTCATGCCACAGTTCAGGCTCGGAGTACATGAAGGCCTTCGTGGTGGCGTGGGTACGGCTAGGGCCGCCCTCGACCAGATAGCTGGCGAGGGTGAACGGCGCGCCGGCGAAGCCGATCAGCGGGACCGCTCCGAGCTCCCCCACCAGGGTGCGCACCGACTCGCCGATGTCGTCGACCTGCCCCGGGTCGAGTGGGCGGACCTGCTCGAGCGTGGCGCGGTCCCGGACCGGCGTCGCGATGACGGGCCCGACACCCGCCACGATGTCGAGGTCGACGCCAGCCGCGGCCACAGGGACGACGATGTCGCTGAAGAAAATGGCGGCGTCGGTGCCGTACCGGCGGACGGGCTGCATCGTGATCTCGACCACGAGCTCGGGCTGGCGGCAGGCATCAAGCATCGCCGTGCCCTCCCGCAGCCGGCGGTACTCAGGCAGCGAGCGGCCGGCCTGGCGCATGAACCACACCGGGCGGTGCGCCGTGGACTGCCCGTGGCAGGCCCGCAGAAAGGGCGAATCGGCGAGCCGGGCGTCAGCAGGAGGCACTGGTCGATGCTCTCACGCCGACACACCTGGGCCGGTTGCCCGATCCTGTCGGTGCTGCATGCGACCGTCGAAGACATCGGTCCCGTGCAGGGTCCGGTGGGACGACGCAACCGCCTGACGCTCTGCTGGGAGACCGCGATGCTGCACCTGTTCTGCCCTGACTGCCAAGTCGAGCGGGCGTTCGAGCGGCCGCTGTGCATCGACGACCACGGCGGCGACTGCCCGGAGCTGAGCTGCTCGGTGTGCGGCCTCGCAGTGTTCGACGGTCCCCTGCTCATCGCCATCAGCGAGGCTCGGGGTCAGGTCGACTCACCAGCTGCCGAGCAGGGCGCGTCACCCTGCGCCCAGGAGGGCGACACCGCCCATCGCGGCGACCACTCCCGCAGCCTGCACGCCGCGTAGCCGTTCCCCCAATACCTGGCGGGCCAGCAGGATGGTGGCGACGGGGTACAGCGAGCCCATCACTCCGACCACCGAGGCCATCCCACCTGCACTGGCAAGCGCGTACATCGCGTTGGCACCCACGTCGAGCAGGCCGACTGTGGCCAGGGGCGGCGCGTCACGACGGGCGACTGCCAGCGGTTGTCGGGTAGTACCTACGACACCCAGCAGCAGCCCCACGCTCGCGACGCGCTGCAGGGTCAGCGTGACGAGGACACCGTGCGAGCTCGCCGCCCGCAGCAGCAGCAGCGAGAGCCCGAAGCCCAGCGCTGCCACCAGCGCAAGGGCAACAGTGCGCGGGGCGGCACCCGCGGCTGCCCCCCGGACCTCCGGCCCGCTGGTCAGCACCACTCCGACGACGGCGAGCACGATGCCGGCGGCCTGCACGCTGCCCGGCCGCTCGCCCACGAGCAACCCGCCCGCGACCGGGACGAGGACACCGGTGGCCGACACAGGAGCGACGATGCCCATCGTCCCGCCGGCGAGCGCGGAGTAGAAGGCCAGCAGGCCGAGCATCCCCGACACTCCGGCCCCGGCAGCTGCGAGCTGCCACCACGCCGGCGCCGCCACGCCCCATCCCGAAGCCAGGGCTCCTGTCGCTGCCGACACGGCCAGAACGCCTGCCAGCCCGGCCAGTTGCGAGAGCAGGACCACCGAGCGCACCGGTAGCCGGCGACTGAGCAGGCCACCGCCGAAGTCCGCGCTCCCCCACACCGCCGCTGACAGCAGGGCGAGCAGGACGGGCACTGACGCAACGCTAGAGGCAGTCAGCTGGGCTTGGGCCGCGCCGAGCCGCACCGAGCCGCACCGTGTCGAATGCGGCACCGCCGACACGCCGCGGCGCAGCCCGGGCGCCGTGTCCTGCTGGCCCTACGGTGACGGGGTGCAGCCCTCGAGGAGCGCGAGCTGAAGCCGGCGGGTGAGCCGACCGTCGACGAGCCCGAGGAGTTCGGCCGGCTCGCGGCCGCGCTACGGGTCGCGGCCGGCCAGGCGCGCTCCGGCATCGTCGTGAGCGAGCGTGCAGCGCCCTCCCGGGTCGCTCCCTTCGGCATCGCGTTCGGGGCGACCGTCCAGCCGACCAGGGCCCGCGATGCGCGGTCCCTGCGAGGGGATGCCGAGCTGGGTGCCGGACGCCTGGTCGTGCTGCACGACCCGGCCGGCCAGCCGGCGTGGGACGGCGAGTTCCGGGTCGCCTGCTACGCCCGGGCAGCGCTGGACCTCGAGATGGTGACCGACCCCGTGCTGCCTGCCGTCACCTGGTCCTGGCTTGAGGAGGCGCTCAATGACCGGAGCGCCCAGGCAGACCTGCTGGCCGGCACCGTGACGACGACGGCCGCCTCGCGCTTCGGCAGCCTGGCCGCGGAGGGTGACACCTTCGAGGTCGAGCTGCGGTGCTCGTGGTCGCCGCGCTGGACGCCTGAGAATGCTGGCGCGCACCTCGAAGCCTTCGTGCTGCTCTTGGCGGCGATGGCCGGCCTGCCGCCGGAGGTGCCGGGAGTCATCTCGCTGGCCTCGCGTCAGCGTTCGGCCTGAGCTTTGGACCCTCGCCCGGCGTAACCCGTGCCCGGCGTGTCAGTCGAGTGGCAGGGCCGGGCGCGGCAGGCGAAGCGTGAGGCTGGTGCCGCCTCCTGGCCTGCTCTGGACCTGCAGCCAGCCGCCGGCCAGGCGAGCCCGTTCGCGGAGCAGCCCCAGCCCGACGTGGCGGCCACCGGGGCCTGCCGCCGGGCGGCTGGCTGTCGAGAAGCCCCGGCCGGCGTCGCTGACGACGGCCACGACCTGGTGCTCGTCCACCTGCAGGCCGGCCGCGGCCGCGTCGACGTCGGCGTGCTTGACCACGTTGAGCAGCGCCTCCTGGAAGAACCGGTAGACGGTCACGGCGAGGGCGAGGGGGATGGGAAAGGCAGCCCGCGGCCACGTCAGACTGACCTCGAGGCCGTAGCGGTGGAGCAGGTCGTCGCGCAGCAGCTGCACCGCGGCCGCGAGGTCGCCGTCCCGCAGCGCCGGCGGCCTGGCCCGCGCCATCGTGGCGCGCAGCGACTCCTCCGCCTCTGCAACAAGGTCGCTGATGGCAGCTGCGGTGGCCTCGTCAGTGACACCGGCGGGGCCGCCAGATGTAGAGCCGAGGGTGTCGAGAGTGTCAGCAGGCAGCCCGGCACGGTCGGGTCCGCCCCCCTGGCGTGGCAGCGCCGGGGCAGCCTGCCGCTCGGCTCGGTCAGCACCGAGCCGCCGCGCGGTGGCGAGCGACTGGGCCGCCGTGTCGTGCAGCTCGGCGGCGAGCTGGCCACGCGCCCCCTCCTCGGCTGCCACCAGGCCGGAAAGCATCTCGACCATTCCGCGTCCGGCCGCGTCTGCCTCACGCCGGTGCCGCTCCGCCAGGTCGTCGGCCAGCCGTACCCGCGCGCCGAGGGCGACGAAGGCATCGCCCACGTGCTGCATCTCCCGGACGGGCAGCGCCCGGACGGTCCCCTTCCGGCGGATGCCATCAAGCCGGCGCCGTCGGCGCGGGCGCCGCGCTACGGCGGCCCGCTCGTCGCGAGCATCCGGCGCCAAGGCGTCGAGAGCGCCATCCGTGACGACGGCTAGCTGCGCAGTCACCTGACGCAGGCGCCGCGCCAGCCCGTGTCCGATGGCTGCTCCACAGCAGCCGGCGGCGAGCAGGACGAGGCAACCGGCTACCGCAGCCGCCAGCAGCGGATGGCCCGGCACAAGCAGCTGCGCGGCGAGTGCAGCCGAGCCGGCGGCTGCCGCACTGGTGGCGGTCAAGGCTGCAGCCGCTGTGGTCAGGCCGACGAGCCTCATGACGCCGCCGCCGGTGTCATCGGCACCGGACTCTGCGGGGGGTGCGGCAGCCCGTCCGGCCCAGCGGCGGTGAGCACGCCCGTCGTGGTCCAGTCGGTCCCGCGGCGCGCCTGCTGCGACCCGTCCTCATCGCCAGCCTGCGCCTGGCGGGGGACGTGGCGGGCGCCCTCGCGCCCCCGTCGCCGCTCCCCCACGAGCGCGGCGACCGCCCGCTGGACGAGCCGCAGCTCCTCGGCCATGCGCTCAGGGTCGAGCTCGCGCGCCTGCGCGGCGGCTGTCAGGCGGGCCGCTGCCTCGCGAACGATGAACTGCCGGGTGCGCCGCGAGTCGTGGCCGCCCGTGCTTGTGCTCCCATGTGCCGGGCCCGCGTTTTCCCCTGCTGGGCTCTCCAAGTCTGAGTTCTCCCGGTCTTGGGCCAGCAGCCAGGACCCGGCCTGCACGGCCAGCACCCGCGCCACCCTCGCATCCTGCTTTCCGAAGGCCGCGGCGCGGGCGGGCCGGCGCGCTACGACGACCGCGAAGGGTGCCGACAGCGAGCCACGCATCCCCACCGCGAAGCCGATGGCCGGCTCGCCGCCGGCCCCTGACAGCCAGGTGGCAACCCCGTCACCGGACAGCAGACCCCGCAGGTGGGGCGCATCGAGCGCCTCGCCCGAGGTGACCTCCCGGCTGAGCACGCCAGACTCGTCGCCCAGGTAGCGCACCAGCCCCTCCGGGCCGGCCAGCAGCAGTTCGACATCAGCCCCGCCGAGCAGCCGCGCGGCGATGACGAGCAGCACGCCGGCGGACTCGTCCGAGGACCGGCCCCTCAGCCGCTGCTGCTCCGCGGCCAGACTCGCGTACAGCCGAGCTTCGGCTGCCCGCTGCCGCTCGATCTCCCGGGCGGCGAGCACCAGTGCGGCAGGAAGGAGCAGGCCGACCAACCCGACGGGTTCGTATCGGGCGAGCCAGGCCGCGAGGACGCCGAAGGGGCCGGCCACGAGCGACTGCAGCACGGCGGGCGCCAGGCGCGGGCGCAGCAATCCCGCGAGCGACCGGCGAGCCGTCGCGGCGACAGCAGCCGCGGAAGCAGTCTGCCGCACCACCGCGCCGGCGACGCCGCCCAGCACCGCGGCGACGAGACGTCCGGTCAGGGGCGAGCTGAGCAGCACGACGGAGCCGGCAGCGGCCGCCGCCGTGAGGGCGGACAGGATGTCGAACTCCACGCCGTTCCACCACCACCTGCCGCGGCGCCCCGCCTTGCTGGTGCCGCCAGCCATAGCGGTGCCGCCAGCCATAGCGGTACGGGCGGACGTGCTGGCGGCGGCACGGGAGCCGGCCAGAGCGGCGGCGAGCACGGCGGCGCCGGTCGCCCACGGCACGGGAGCCGCCCAGAGAACGAGAGGTAACGCAGCATCGGCACCACGCAGGGACCACGCGCGTCCGAGCCAGGTCAGCTGCAGCTCCAACCGCTCGCCCGCGGCGAGCACACTGACAGCCAGGAGCAGGACGAGTGCTCCGAGCTCGAACGTGGCCCACCCGCTGCCGGCGAGCCGTTCGGAGCCGGGGAGCACGGCCCACAGCACGACGACGGCGGTCGTCGTGGATGCAGCGGCAGCGCGCAGTGCTTTCAGCGATCGGGGCAGGCCGTGGCCGCCAGGAGGGCGGATACGAGGCGCGAGAACCGCAGGTGCAGGCGGCACCGACGTCCTCCTCACTGCTCTCCCTGTGGCTCGGCTCCCGTTGCCACGCCGCTAGCGGCAACCGCGACGCTTCGCCAACGTGCACGGGCGCACCGTTGACATGCCACCCTCTGGTCCCCTGTCGGCGCCCCGACCAGGCACCTTGTGCATTCGGCCAGCAGGAGTAGCCGAGTTCCCCCATTTGGAGCAGTGGCTACAGACCGCGGTCGACTGCTCCGATGCCTGTTCTGCCCTATCAGGAGGATCCAGGAGGATCAGTGACCACGCACAGCCAGCACCTCGCGCCGACCGCGCCCGGCAGGCCCAGTCCCGCCGCTCGTCACGGGGCGCGCCCGGGTACCGCTGCTGTTCCTCCGCAGAACCGTTCGGGCTTTCGCGCTCTGGTCGTCGACGACCACCCGCTCATGCGCGAGTCAATGGTCAACCGGCTGAAGGCAATGGGCGCGACCGAGGTCGTCGAGGCCGCCAGCGTCGGTGAGGCACGGGCACGGGCACGCAGCGGGCCGCTGGAGCTCGCCGTGCTCGACCTCGGACTGCCCGACGGCAGCGGGCTCGACCTGCTGGCCACCCTGCGATCTGCTGGATGGCCGCGCCTTGTCGTCCTGTCGGCCGCGGACGACCCCTACTCGGTCCGGGCCGCCTTCGTCGCCGGGGCCCACGGCTACCTGCTGAAGAATGCTCCTCGACCGTGGTGACCGACGGCGTGCGCCGGGTGCTGGCGGGCGGGGTGTACGCCGACCCGTCCGTCGCACCGATGCTCGCCACGAGCATGCGCGGTAGTACCACCGACGGGCTCGCTGCCGAGCTGTCGGGCCGAGAGATCGAGGTGCTGCGCCTCGTCGCCGACGGGCAGTCCAACAAGGAGATCGGTGACCAGCTCGGGCTGTCGGCCCTCACGGTGAAGAGCCACCTGGCCCGCATCGCCCGCAAGCTCGGGACAGGCGACCGCGCGGAGATGGTCGCGCTCGCCATGCGAGCGGGCGTCATCCGCTGACTGCGCCCGCTCAGGATGCCGCAGTGAGCGGCCTCGGCAGTACCTCGCCGGCCGTAGAGTGCCCAGCCGTGACAGCGCGGGAGACGCCGGAGATGCAGCGGCCGGTTGACCCGCCGCTGTTCCTCGAGCCAGCGGTTTCGCCTTCGCCGGCGCCGGTCGCCGCACAAGCACCAGTTGCCCCGGACGTTCTGCCGGCCTCCGCGGATGCCGAGCCGTACGAGCCGTACGAGCCGTACGAGCCGTACGAGCCGGACGAGCCGGACGAGCCGGACGAGCCGTACGAGCCGGACGAGCCGGACGAGCCGGACGAGCCGGACGAGCCGGACGAGCCGGACGAGCCGGACGAGCCGGACGAGCCGGACGAGCCGGACGAGCCACAGGCCACCCCGCTGCTCACCCCCCGCGACGGCGTCCCCGAGGTAGTCGCAGACGAGGCCGCGCTCGAGCGGGCGATCAGCGCGCTGGCCGGCGGCACCGGTCCCCTCGCGGTCGACGCCGAGCGGGCGTCGGGCTACCGGTACGGCCAGCGTGCCTACCTCGTCCAGCTGCGCCGGGCCGGCGCCGGGACCGTACTCATCGACCCCGTCGGTGTCCCCGACCTGACCGCCCTCGGCGATGCCGTCGCAGATGTCGAGTGGGTGCTGCACGCCGCCTCGCAGGACCTGCCGTGCCTGGCCGAGATCGGCATGCGTCCGCGCCGGCTTTTCGACACCGAGCTGGCGGGCCGCCTTGCCGGCCACGAGCGGGTCGGGCTCGGCGCGATCGTGGAGAGCCTGCTCGGCTACCGGCTCGAGAAGGGCCACTCGGCGGCGGACTGGTCGACCAGGCCGCTGCCCGAGTCGTGGCTTCGCTACGCCGCGCTCGACGTCGAGCTGCTCGTCGACCTGCGCGACGCCCTGGAGGATGACCTCCGCGAACAAGGCAAGCTCGAGTGGGCACACGAGGAGTTCGCCGCCATCATCACCGCCGCGCCCCGGGAGGCTGCCGCTGAGCCATGGCGGCGCACGAGCGGCCTGCACCGGGTGCGGTCCCGGCGGCAGCTCGCGGCCGTCCGCAGCATGTGGCTGGCCCGCGACGAGCAGGCCCAGCGGCGGGACCTCGCCCCCGGCCGGGTGCTGCCGGACCGCGCCATCGTCGACGCTGTGCTTACTGCCCCGCCATCGGCGGGGGCGCTGGAGAAGCTGCCCGTCTTCTCCGGGCCACGGATGCGCCGGACCAGCCAGTTCTGGTTCGCCGCCCTCGATCAGGCCCGCACCCTCCCCGACTCCGAGCTACCGGGCATCGGGGCGGCTGCGGGTGGCGGGGCCGGCATCCCGCCGGCCAACCGCTGGAGCGACCGTGATCCCGCGGCCGCACAGCGCCTTGCCGCTGCCCGGGCCGCGCTCGCCGAGCTCAGCGAGCAGTACCACCTGCCCGCCGAGAACATCCTGGAGCCGGCTCTGCTGCGCCGGCTGTGCTGGTCGCCGCCGCAGCCGGTCGACGCGCAGAGCGTCGAGGACGTCCTGCAGGGCGGCAACGCCCGGTCGTGGCAGGTCGGGCTGGTCCGGGAGCCGCTGGCGGCGGCGCTGAGCGACTGACGCCACCTGCACCGGCACCTGCACCTGCACCGGCGCCGGCGCCGGCGCCGGGCGCTACTGGACGAGTGCCCGCGGCGCCAGCGAGGGACGAGTACGAGGGGGCCGCCGGTCCCGCCAGAGCCCGGCGGCCACCCGAGCCTGGTATCGGCCCCAGCGGCTGCTGGCTGCTCACCCGAACGGGTTCCGGCCGGGGCCAGCTGTGCGGGCCGGTCAGGTGAGCGAGCCCTCGAGTGCGGTCCGCAGCGCCGCGGGGACCGGGCGTGACCCGCTGCCGTCGGTGCCGATGCAGACGTAGACCGTCCTAGCCGTCGCCAGCACCTGCTCGTCCCGGCGGACGGTGAAGCCGAGGGTCAGGCTGGTGCGCCCGATCGACTCCGTCCGCACGTCGACCGCGAGCGTGTCTCCGAAGCCTGCTGCGCCGCGCCAGTCGAGCTCGGTGTGCACCAGCTGCACGTCGAAGCCGGCAGCTGTCATCTCGCCGTAGCCGAGGCCCCCGGCGGCCAGGAAGCCGGTCATCGCGTCGTCGAGATAAGCCAGGTACCACATGTTGAACACCACGCCCTGGGCGTCGACCTCGAGGTAGCGGACGTCGACGGGATGCGAGTACGGCATCGGCGCACCGTAGTGGCAGTCGCGCCCGACCTGGTCATGGACCTGTTTCGCCGCGCTCCCGCACGGGGACGGCGAGGCTGATGGTGACGCGGGCCACAGCCGCCCGCGACCAGCTCGAGGATGGAGCGTCATGACCACAGCGCATCCCACCAGCCCATTCGACACCAGCGGCATCACCACCGACGCCGCCGGGATCAAGCACTATGAGGCGCTGCCGAGCTCGCTCGTCGACATGCTGCGGCACTCGGTGGACGCCCATCCCGACCGCGATGCGCTGGTCGAGCTCGACGGTCCGCGCGTGAGCTACCGAGAACTGTGGGACAGGGCTGCCGGGGTCGCCGGCGGCCTGCGGGCGGCGGGCGTGCGCCCCGGGGACCGGGTGGCCATCCGGCTCGGCAACGGCAACGAATGGGTCCTCGCGTTCTTCGGCACGATCTTCGCGGGCGGCGTCGTCGTCCCCGTCAACACCCGCTTCGCCGAGGCCGAGGTGGCCTACGTGCTGGAGGACTCCGGTGCGGCATACGTCGTCGAGCCGGGCGCACAGCTGCCCGAGGGGGAGCCGACAGTCGTCGACGACCTCGGCCACGACAACCTCGCGGCGATCTTCTACACGAGCGGGACGACAGGTTTTCCAAAGGGGGCGATGACCACCCACGAGAACTTCCTGTCCAACGTCGAGACCTGCATCCGCTGCATCGGGATGGACCGCGACCGCCACCTGTCCACCCTGGTGTCGGTACCGCTGTTCCACGTCACCGGATGCAACAGCCAGCTGCTGGTCCTGCTCGCACTGGGTGGGACGACTGTCATTCAGCCGGTGTTCGACGTGAAGCGCTTCCTGCGGGCGATCGCCGAGGAGAAGATCTCGGTTCTGACCACGGTGCCGGCGATCTACTGGCTCGCCATGCACCAGCCCGAGTTCGCAACGACCGACGTCTCCTCGGTCGAGGCCCTCAGCTACGGCGGCGCGCCCATCGCACCGGACCTGGTGCAGCAGATCCAGGAGGGCTTCCCCACCGCCAGGGTGGGCAACGGCTTCGGCCTCTCCGAGACCTCGTCGGTGTCGACCTACCTCCCGCACGAGTACGCCCGCGACCACGCCGACTCGGTCGGCTTCCCGGCGCCCGTCGTCGACGTTCGGGTCGACCAGCCGGACCCGCAGACCGGCGTCGGCGAGCTGATGATCCGCGGCCCGCATGTCGTCGCCGGCTACTGGAACAAGCCCGAGCAGACGGCGGAGACGTTCGTCGACGGCTGGCTGCATTCCGGTGACCTGTCGCGCATCGACGAGCAGGGGCTCACCTACATCGTCGACCGCATGAAGGACATGATCAACCGCGGCGGCGAGAACGTGTACTGCGTCGAGGTCGAGAACGCGCTCAACACCCACCCCGCAGTGGGCGAGGTCGCCGTGATCGGCGTGCCCGACTCGATGATGGGTGAGAAGGTCGGCGCCGTGCTCGTGCCGGCACCCGGGCAGAGCATCGACCCCGCCGAGCTGACGGCCTTCGCCCGAGAGCACCTCGCCGACTTCAAGGTGCCGCAGTACGTCGCCGTCCGCACCGAACCGCTGCCGCGCAACCCCGGCGGCAAGGTGCTCAAGGCCACCCTGCGCAAGGAGACCGACTGGGGGCAGCCCGTCCGCTGAGCCCGCGCGACCGACCCACCCGACCACCCCGGACTCCCAGAGAGCCCATCAGAGACAAGGACGTCCAATGGCGCAGGTAGCAACAGTTCGCGGCCCGGTCGACACCGCCGACCTCGGCCAGACCCTCATGCACGAGCACGTGTTCGTGCTCAACACCGAGATGATCCAGAACGTCGACTGGTGGGACGAGGACGAGAAGGTCGCCGACGCGGTCAGGAAACTGCAGGCGCTGAAGGACCGCGGCGTCGACACCATCGTCGACCCGACGGTGCTCGGTCTGGGGCGCTACATCCCGCGGGTGCAGCGGGTCAACGAGCAGGTCGACATCAACATCATCGTCGCGACCGGCATCTACACCTACAACGACCTCCCTCACCAGTACGAGTTCCGTGGCCCCGGCCTGCTGATGGACATGCCGGAGCCCATGGTCACGGAGTTCACCAAGGACATCACCGAGGGCATCGGCGACACCGGGGTGCACGCCGCCTTCCTCAAGTGCGTGGTCGAGGCCCAGGGCCTGACGCCGGGTGTGGAGCGGGTGCTGCGCGCAGCCGGCCAGACCCACCTCGACACCGGCAAGCCGATCACCGTCCACACCCAGTCGGCGACGCAGGCCGGCAAACTGGTGCTCGAGGTCTACCGCGAGATGTGCGTCGACCTGACCAAGGTCGTCATCGGCCACGCCGGGGACAGCAACGACCTCGACTACCTCAAGGAGCTGGCCGACGCCGGCTGCCAGCTGGGGATGGACCGCTTCGGCCTGGACATCTTCAACCCCACCGACCAGCGCGTCGCGACGATCGCGGCCCTCGCCGAGCAGGGTTACGCCGACCGGATGGTGCTGGCGCACGACGCCAGCTGCTACATCGACTACTGGGGTGCCGACCTCGAGCAGATGCTGGCCGCGGCAGCGCCCAACTGGAACTTCACCCACATCTCCGACGACGTCCTGCCGGCGCTACGCAAGGCCGGCGTCTCGGACGAGCAGATCGAACAGATGATGGTTCAGAACCCGCGGCGCTACTTCGAGTAAGCCCCTACTTTGACTAGTGCGATGGCAGCCCCCGCGACGCCCGTTCGGGTCGGGCTCGAGGTCGGACGCAGGTGGGTCTTCGCGACCGCCCTCGACTGGCCCGGCTTGTGCAGGCGCGGCAAGGGCGAGCAGGCGGCCCTTGAGACCCTGCTCGCCTACGCCGACCGGTACGCCGCTGCCGTCGAGGCCGGCTGGGCGCCGGGGAGGCTGTCGGTGACTGGCTTGTCCGTCGTGGGCCGGGTCCCGGGCAACGCCACGACCGAATTCGGCGCCCCCGGCGTGCCCGGCCCCTGGGACGCCGAGCCCCTCGACGCCGCCGGAGCCGATCGGTTGGCCGGGCTGGTCCAGGCCTGCTGGCAGGCGTTTGACGCCGTCGTGGCCGGGGCACCCGAGCAGCTGCGCAAGGGGCCGCGGGGCCGCGGGGCCGTGGGCGTGACCGCGACCCCATCGGCGAGCACGTCCGGGAGGCCGAGCGCAGCTACGGGCGGCAGCTGGGCATTTCGGCTAGCGCCCGGCACACCGTGGCCCAAGCAGCGCGAGGCGCTGGCCGGCCGGATGCGCGCACGGCCCGCTGGTACGCCCTGGACTGTGCGCTACGCCGCGACCCGCATCGCCTGGCACGTGCTCGACCATGCTTGGGAGATCGAGGACAAGAGCTGAGCCGCTGCGGGGCTGTGCGCGTCGCCGGGCTGCTCAGCCGCGGCTAGCGTGCGCGATCGTCACCTGACCCACCCGGCTACGGGGGGCGTCGTGCTCGACCAGGAAGTCCTGGGCCCTGCCGTCCGCATCGAGCCGGCGCAGCCGGTCGAGCGCTGACTCGCGCTCATCGGCGGTGGCCAGCGCCCAGACCGAGTCCCCGTCGCGCCAGGGCTGCTCCAGCGGCCCGGTGGCGTCGAAGTAGGCCTCGGCCTGCAGCACGGCATCGAGCGGCACCGTGCGCGCCATCGTCGGCAGGCCGAGATCCGCGAGCATCGCTGCCAGCGTCTCCAGCGGGATGTAGCGGCTGCGCAGCCGCTCGGCAGCCGGACGGACCAGCTCGTAGTACCAGTACCCCTGCCGAAGCTGGTCCTGCGAGGCGGTGGTGATGACGAGCAGACCGCCTGGGCGCAGCACCCGGGCGAGCTCGGCCAGGACGGCCCGGTGCATCGGCCAGCCGCCGGCGGGGTCGTCGGGCAGGTGATGGAGCACTTGATTGATCATCACTGCGTCGAAGGACGCATCAGCCAGCGGCAGGTCCGTCAGCTGGGCTGTCAGCAGGGTGACGTGGCCGGCGGCGACCTCGTCGCGCAGCTTGTCGCCGGCCCGCTCGAGCATGCCGGCGCTACCGTCGACCCCGGTGATGCGGCCGGTGTACGGGACCAGCGTCTGCGCGTAGCTGCCCGTGCCGCAGCCGGCGTCCAGCAGCTCCAGCCGGCCGGCTGGGTGGTCCTGGGCGACGAGCAGGCCGGCGATGATCTCCCAACCGACCGGCCGGCGGGTCAGGTCGTAGTGCTGGGAGGTGCGGGCGTACTGCTCGTAGCTGCTCACCCGCGCGGTTCGGGCGCGGTCGCCGAACCGGTGGTCCGAACGCTCGCTGTCACAGGGCGGGAACGACGACGTCGCGCCCGACAGTGCCGATCGCCGCGTGCCCGGTCAGGGCCAGCGACAGGTCGAGCTCGCCGAGCAGGCACCGCAGCACGTGCCGCACGCCGTCGGCACCGCCTAGAGCGAGCCCATACACCCAGGGTCGGCCGACCAGCACCGCACGGGCCCCGAGAGCGACGGCCTTGAGGATGTCGGAGCCGCCGCGGATGCCGGAGTCAAACAGCACGGGCAGTCCATCGCATACCGCCACGACCTCGGGCAGGCAGTCGAGCGCGGGCCGGGCGCCGTCGACCTGCCGGCCGCCGTGGTTCGAGACCACGATGCCGTCGACGCCCGCGTCGATCGCGGCACGGGCATCGTCGGTGTGGCACACCCCCTTGACCAGGATGGGCAGTGAGGTCTGCTCACGGAGCCAGGCGAGGTCGGCCCAGGACAGGCCCGGGTTGCCGAACATCTGCGACCAGTGCAGCACCGCGGCGTTGTGGTCCTGCTCGGGCGGCACCGCCAGGCCGGCGCGGAAGGCGGGGTCGGAGAAGTAGTTCGCGACGCCCTGTCCCTGCAGGAAGGGCAGGTAGGCCTGGGCGAGGTCACGCGGGCGCCAGGCCAGCAGCCAGGTGTCGAGGGTGACGACAATGGCTCGGAAGCCCGCGGCCTCGGCCCGGTGCACCAGGCTCGCGGCGACGTCGCGGTCCTTGGGCCAGTACAGCTGGAACCAGCCCTGGCCAGCCTGGCCCTGGGGGTCGGCGCCGGCGGCCAGCTCGGCGGCGACGTCCTCCAGCGCTGTGCTCGCCGCCGTCGACAGCACCATCGGGACGCCGAGTGCCGCAGCGGCTCGGGCCACCGCCCGCTCCGCCTCGGGGTGGACGATGCTGAGCACGCCGACCGGGGCCAGCATGACCGGCGCCGGCATCCGGGTGCCGAGGACCTCGGTGCTGAGGTCGCGCTCGGTGACGGCGCGCAGCATGCGCGGGACGATGTCCCACCTGTCGAACGCCGTCAGGTTGGCCGCCGCCGTCCGCTCCAGCCCCGCCGAGCCGGCGACGTATCCGAACGCCTCGGGGGTAAGGACATCGCGGGCGGCCGCCTCGAGGGCGGTCGCGGTGATCGGCAGCGCCGGCCGCTCTCCGGCCATCCCCCGCAGGTAGATCTCGAACTGGACGTCCCCGAAGTGCGGCACGAGAGCACCCTAGTCTCGGGGCAGGGCCCCAGGCGGCGGGCACCACTGAAGGACAGGAGCACTTCCATGGCAGGACAGCTGGACGGGCGGGTCGCCCTGGTGACCGGGGCATCGAGCGGCATCGGCGAGGCGACTGCCGCAGCGCTCGTCGAGCAGGGGGCCCGCGTGGCCGTCGCGGCGCGCCGGACCGACCGGCTGCAGGCGCTCGCAGGTCGGCTTGGCGAGGGCAGCGTGCTGGTGCAGGAGACCGACGTGACCGACGAGGAAGCCGTGCGCGCGGCGGTCGACGCGGCCGTCGAGCACTTCGGCTCGCTCGACATCCTGGTCAACAACGCCGGCGTGATGCTGCTCGGCAGCATCGTCGGCGCCGACACCGAGGACTGGCGACGGATGGTCAACCTCAACGTGCTGGGTCTCATGTACGCCACCCATGCGGCCCTGCCCGCCCTGCTCAGCGCCGCCGAGGAGCGCGGTGTGGCCGACATCGTCAACGTGTCGTCGGTCGCCGGGAGGGTGGCCCGGCTGGGCTCGGGCGGCTACAACGCGACCAAGTGGGGAGTCAACGCGTTCTCAGAGTCGCTGCGCCAGGAGGTCACCGAGCGCCACGTCCGGGTGAGCCTGGTCGAGCCAGGCGCGGTAGCGACAGAGCTCACCACGCACATCACCGACGCGGCGGCGAAGCAGGCGATCCAGTCGACAGTCGGCAAGATGACGCCGCTGGAGGCCGACGACATCGCCCGCGCTGTGGTCTACGTCGTGAGCCAGCCGGCGCACGTTGCGGTCAACGAGGTGCTCATCCGGCCGACCGAGCAGTCCCGCTGACGCAGCCCATGACCGCGGCATCACAGCGGCCATGATTCACTCGCGGTGCACTGGGATAGAAGACCGCTGACCGCCGCCTGACGCTGCCCGTCCGGTGGCTCACCCGTCCTTGAGGAGTTGCTGTGCTCGTCCGCCGGATCGCTCGACCGATGCTCGCTTCCATCTTCGTTGTGGGCGGGCTGGACGCCTTGCGCAACCCGGGGCCCAAGGCTGCGGCGGCGGAGCGGGCCAGCATCCCCAACGAGACGACGGCCAAGCTCGGCATCACCGAGGGCGAGCAGGCGGTGAAGGTCAACGCGGGCGTGCAGATCGGCGCGGGCCTGCTGCTCGCGACGGGACACTTCCCCCGGGTCGCCAGCCTCGCACTGGCCGCGACGCTCGGGCCTACGACACTGGCCGGCCACCGTTTCTGGGAGACCTCCGACCCGACGGCCAAGAAGCGCGAGATGATCGACGTTCTCAAGAACGTCAGCATGGCCGGGGGCCTGCTCATCGCGGCAGTCGATACCGAGGGCAAGGAGTCGCTCGCGCATCGCACCAAGCGGGTCAGCACCCGCACCGCACGCAAGACCAACCGCAAAGCGGCGACAGCCACCGCCAGCCAGCGGATCTCCGCCGAGCGGCTGCGCAAGGCCCTTCCGGTCTAAGGCCTGCCACCCCCCGGGCCACCCAGCTGAGCCCGGGCTACAGCCCACGGGGCAGCGACCGCACGGCAGCTACGGCCTCGGGGTCGCCGTCCAGCTCGACCTGCACCGCGTCACGGCCGAAGGCCCAGAGCGTCAGCTCGCTCACCGGCCCGCTGAGCCGGGCGTGCGGCTCCCCCCGGCCCACCGTGTGCAGCTGGCCGTCCGGCAGCGCGAGCTCGAGTGTGGCGCCCCGCAGCCGCCGCAGCAGGAGCCGCGCGACGACGGGCAGGCGGGTGCGCAGCGACGCCTCCAGCTCAGGGCGCAGCGCACGCGGCACCCAGCTGGGCCTGGCGCGGCGGACGTCCTCGTGGTGGACGAAGAACTCGTGGACGTTGGCCCGGTCGGTGAGCCCCGGCAGGCTGACGGCGCTGCGCCCGAGGGGAGGCCCCTGACGCAGGGTGTCGACGAGTGCGGGCCACGGGCGCCGGGCCGCGGCCTTCTCGATGCGCGCGGCGTACCCGCGCAGTGGCGGGACGATGATGGCCAGGCCGGCATCCGGGCGCCCCTCGCGCACCACCAGATGCCCGGCGAGGTCGGCTGTCGTCCATCCCTCGCAGAGCGTCGGCGCAGCCGGCCCTACCTGCTCGAACAGGTCGCACAGCGCCTGCCGCTCCGGCCCGGCGATGCCTGTGGTCCGTCCGCTGCTCAGCCCGCTCGTCATGAACGCAGACTAGGGCCCGCGGCCGGCGAGTATCGGTGGGCTGCCGCCGGCGGCGTCAGTTGAGGCGGGGGCAGAAGTGTCCGCTGGGGCCGTCGGGCCGGCCGCACAGCGTGCACGGCGGACGGCCGGCCGCCACGATGCGCTCCGCGCGCCCGATGAAGGCCCTGGTCTGCGCCGTGGTCAACGCAACCTTCAGCCGGCCGTCAGAGCCGTCGGCCGCCTCGATCATCACGCGCTCGCCATCCCACGCGACGGAGAGCTCACTGACTCGGAAGTCCTCCAGGAAGGGCGTCTCCAGGGGGTCGGGGTCGACGTCGTCGAACCGCCGGGCCTTGGCACCAACCTGGTCCAGCAGCTCAGCCAGACCCTGCGCGAGTGCGGCGACCTCGGCCTTCTCGAGGGCAACTGTCACAGTCTGGGCACCTTCGACGGCCTGCAGGTAGAAGACGCGCTCCCCCGGGCTGCCTACGGTGCCGACGACGAACCGGTCGGGCTGTTCGAACAGGTGCTCAGTAGTCATCTCACCTCCTTCAACGCCGGACGGATGGCTCCCCATCCCCGATCGGCGCGTGCCAGTCGAGCTCCGTCCCGGCAGCGGCGGGCTTCCGGACCCGCCCCGGGCAACAGTCCAACGGGCAGACGTCGTGGCTCGGCGCGGTGCCGCCTGCCACGGGCCGGACTCCGTCGAAGCGCGGACCTGCGTGCTCGGCGTGCTCCCGCTCGTCGACGAGCTCGTGCACCATCTGCACGAAGGCCGGGTGCGTCCCGACGGTACTGGCCCGAGTCAGGCGGATGCCCAGCTGCTGCGCCGCCTCCCGTGCCTCGACGTCGAGGTCGAAGGCGACTTCCAGATGGTCGCTGACAAAGCCGCTAGGAACGACGACGACGTCATGCACGCCGCCCTCAGCGAGGTGCTCGAGGTGCTCGACGACGTCGGGCCCGAGCCACGGGACCGACGGCGGGCCCGAGCGGCTCTGGTAGACGAGGTCCCACCCCTCATCCTGCCCGGCGGCCCCGGCGGCCCCGGCGGCCCCGGCGGCCCCGGCGGCCCCGACGCCCTCCGCCACCAGCCGCGCCGTTTCCGCCAGCTGGCGGGGGTAGGCGCCGCGCCCGCCGGGAGGCCCGCTGGAGTCAGCGGCCGCGACGGGGATCGAGTGGGCGGTGAACACGAGCCGCGGGACATTATCGTCCGCCGGCCGCTGGTCCGCGCCTGCTGCTGCCGCCTCTATCAAGGCCTCGCGGACCCGGTCGACCTGCGCCTCGATGAAGCCGGGGTGGTTGTAGTAGTGACGCAGCTTGTGGAAGCGGATGCCAGCCGGATCGGGCCCCTCCGGAGCTGCGGCGGTCGCGGCTGTAATGGCACCTGCGAGGTCCTCGCGGTACTGACGGCAGGAGGAGTACGAGGCGTAGGCGGCGGTGACGAAGACAGCCGCGCTCCGCACCCCGTCAGCTGCCATCTGGGCGACCGCGTCAGCGAGGAAGGGCGGCGAGTTGCGGTTGCCCCAGTAGAGGGCGCGGGGGGCCAGCTCCGGACGCAGCAGCTCGAGCAGCGCCCGGTTCTGGTCGTTGATGGGGCTGCGGCCGCCGAACAGCTGGTAGTGACCGGCCACCTCGGCCAGGCGCTCGTCGGGGACACCGCGCCCCTTGGTGACACTGCGCAGGAAAGGCCAGACCTCCTCGGGCCCCTCGGGGCCGCCGAAGGAGACCAGCAGGACGGCGTCGAAGCGGGCCGGCGCACCGCTCTCGGCCGCGGCCCCGGGCAGGTCAGACCCGGGAGCCATGACTCCGGGCGGGCTGCCGCCGATCGAATTGCTGCTCAGTCGTCCTCGCCCCTCTCGTCCGCGCGCTCGCGCTCCTCGGCGGCATTGCGCTCGGCGTACTGCTCGCGCCACCCCCGGGCCGCCTGCTCATCGGGGTAGGGCCCGAGGCGGCGGTCTGCCTTGGCGTCGGGCTCCTGCTCCGGCCGGCTGTGCTCGAGGCACCACCACCAGCTCATCGCTCTCCTTCTGTCAGCGCCCGCATCGGCATTGCGTCGGCACCCGTGCTACGTCGGGCCTGCTCCCGCTCTACCCGCTCCGGCGGCGTGGTGACAGTGCGGCTGCAGCCAGTTCCGGGTGCGTCAGCCCGCTGTCCGCCCTGTGCCGGACCGCTTCGCCGGACGCTCTCCCGCCCCCGGCGAGCGCTTGCGCGGGGCAGGGCGACGCGGTAGGTCATCTGCCGCAAGGTTCTCCTCGCGGGTCGAGGTCGGCGGCTCCAGGGAGCGACCGAGCAGCAGGCCCGCGCCCGGTAGCGCCAAGAAGCGCCCCTGCACCTCCTCGACCAGCCGGTAGAGCCGGTCGGTCGTCTCCCTCAGCAGCTGCACCTCGCCCTCGGTCTGGGGCAGGCGCACCAGCCCCGGCAGCGACTGGTCGATCCGGTCAATCACCTCAGCCAGGCGGTGGCCGTCAAGTGCCTGCCCGAGCGGACCGAGGGCGCGGAGCGGCGTCTCGAGACTCGCGAACAGGTGCTCGACGCGGCTGGACATGACGCTCGCCTGGGCGACGATGCCGGGCAGCCGGGCCAGGGCGTCGACAGTCTGCTGGACGACGGCGCCGTCGACGGCGTCGGCGAGGCGGACCACCGGCCCCTCGATGGCCTCGAGCACGCGGGCGGATGCCGCGGACTGACGCTCCATCTGCTGCAGCACGCCAACGCCGGCCTCGGCTGCATCCGCCGCGCTCGACAGCAGCCGGCTGAGGCTGACCGGCATGCTCGCCCAGGCCCTCGCTTGCTCACGCAGGGCTCCGCTCAGACTCACGGCTGGACCCTAGCGCGTGCACCCCGGGCGACGGGAACGGCGGCTCCGTGCGCCGCTGGGGACCGCCGGTGCCGGCGCATCACGTCGAGAACTGCTCGGCAACGACGCGGTCGGCCAGACTGCGGCCGGAGTCGAACATCAGCGTGAGGGTGACCTCGCGCGCCTCCGCGATCTCGACTCGGCCCACGTCGACGATCTGCCGCTGGTCGGCGGTGAGTGACACCGGGCGCTTGGCCGGGTCGAGGACGCGCAGCTGCACGACGGCGTCGTGCGTCAGCAGCGCTCCCGGCCACCGGCGGGGCCGCAGTGCGCAGATCGGCGTCAGGGCAAGCAGGTTGGAGCCCAGCGGCAGGATCGGCCCGCGTGCGGACAGGTTGTACGCAGTGGACCCCGCCGGGGTGGCGACGAGCAGACCGTCGCCGACGAGCTCGTCGAGTCGGACGGTGCCATCGACGGCGACCTCGATCCTCGCGCTCTGCATGCCCACCCGGCGCAGCGTCACCTCGTTGAAGGCCAGCGCGTCGGGCAGCGGGGCACCCTCGACGTCCCAGCTGCGGGAGCGAAGCGGATGGACCTGCGTCTCCAGGCTCGCCGCCACCCGGTCCGGCAGGTCCTCGGCGTCGTACTCGTTGAGCAGGAAGCCGGTGGTGCCACGGTTCATCCCGTAGACGCGAGGAGCCTTGCCCCGCTGCAGCAGCCAGTGCAGCACGTCGAGCACCAGGCCATCACCCCCGAGCGCGACGACGACGTCGGCAGCCTCCTCGGACACGGTCGGGTAGCGCGCTCGCAGCTCGTCCCTGGCCGCTTGGGCCCGGGGGGAGCTGGACGCGACGACGGCGAGCCGCGGAGTGGCAGGCAGCGGCCGGTCGGGCGCCTGCTCAGCGTGGCTCTGGGCGTCAGTCGTGCTCACCGACTGCTCCTGCCCCGTGCAGCTGGCGGCACCCGCTCGGCTGACGAGGATGCGTGTCGAAACTGCAGGCGTCCCTGGCTTGGGGACGCGTGAACCCCGGGCGCATCCGGCCACGAACACTGCCGTCCACGCCGCCCTGAGCCGCAGGATGACTGCAGGTGCGACAGGTGGAGCATGAGCCGGTCGGCTGGGTCGTGCTCATCGACCGGACCTGCGGCATAATGAGTGGTAAGCGCCACTTTCCGGGCGGTGTCGGCACCGATATGGTGTCCCACAACGTGTCCCGGGGCACACTGTGAGTCACAGGCGACCCTTCTTGGAGGCCGAGAACTGATGTCCGCGAGCGCGTCGAACAGCCGTGCCCTGCGCCGAGGTGGCATCGTTGCCGGCTCTGCCGTAGCGGTTCTCAGCATCGGCGGACCCGCCTTCGCACAGCTGCCTTCCGGGGTTGGCGCCCCGGCCACGGTCCCTGCTCCGGTCGCGACAACCCCGTCGGCGCCACCGACATGCAGCTCACAGGTCCTGATCAACTGCCTGACCCCCACGGGGGCATTCGTGAACAAGTACGTCCCTCCGGCGGCCATCCCGGCCCCCCTTCCTGGCGTGACCCTGCCTGGTCCGGGCGCGTTGACCCAGCCCGTGCAACAGGGCGCTGGCGCCCTGCAGTCAGGTGCCGGTTCGGTGGCCGGAGCGCTGCCCGGTGCTCCCGCGCTCCCCGGAGCCCCTGCCCTGCCCGGCGCTCCCGGCGCTCCAGGCGCCCCCGGCGCTCCTGCCAGCAGCCCCGCCGCTTCAGGCGCGGCCGCTCCAGCAGCCAGCGGCGCAGCACCTGCCGCGGCCACCGCACCCGGCGCGACAGTCGACAATCTGCTCGGCGCAGCTTCTGCCTTTCTTCCCTCCACGTTGATCAGCAGCTTCGCTGACCTCGGCTCGACCCCGGGCTCGCTCGAGTCGGTCCCCACCCCCGACCTCGCCGGGCTGCCGGAGTCCCGCCTGCAGGACGTCCAGGCGCCCCTGCTCGCGGCGGCCGAGCACAACGCCAACGACTCGATGCTGCAGGCGCTGCGCGGCAAGGTGCTGCCGGGGTTGCTCATCGTCCTCGCGACAGTGATCGTCGCGCTGGTGGGTGCCGGCAACATGCGGGTCTGGCAGACGCGGCTCGCCGCGCGTCAGGGCTGATCGACCCCCGTCCGCCCCTGCCCGGTGTCAGCCGGTGCTCAGTGCCCCATCCCCATCCCGCCGTCTACCGGCAGCACCGCTCCGGTGACGAAGCCGGCCGCGGGTGAGGCGAGGTAGGCGACAGCGGCTGCCACCTCCTCCGGAGCGGCCATCCGGCCGAGCGGCGTCGCAGCGACGGCTGCGGCCCGCTGCTCGTCGGTCAGCGCCTCGGTCATGTCGGTGCGCACGGGCCCGGGCGCGACCACGTTGGACGTGATGCCGCGGGGTGCCAGCTCGCGCGCGAGGGATCGGGCCAGGCCTACCAGTCCTGCCTTTGCCGCCGCGTAGTTGGCCTGCCCCGCCGAACCCGAGAGCCCCACGACCGACGAGACGAACACCAGCCGGCCCCGGCGCAGGCGCAGCATCGGCCTGGCTGCCCGCTTCGCGACGCGGTAGGCACCGACGAGGTTGGTGTCGAGCACCCCCTGGAAAGCATCTTCGGGCATCGTCATCAGCAACCCGTCCTGCACCGCGCCGGCGTTGGAGACCAGGACCTCCACGGGGCCGAGGTCTGCCTCGACGGCGCTGAACGCGGCATCCACCGAGGCCGAGTCGGTGACGTCGCAGACCACCCCGTAGGCCCCGTCGGGCGCCGTCCCGCCCCGCGAGGCCACCGCCACCTGGTCTCCTCGCGCGGCGAGGGCGGCCACCACCGCCGCCCCGATGCCCCGGTTGCCACCGGTCACGAGCGCAACGCGGCCCGTCCCGTGCTCCCCCGTCGCCGCGGCGGGCCCGGTCACGACTGCTGCAGGTGCTCGAGCAGCCGGGTGGTGACGGTATCGGCAGCCGTCTCCGGCACCCAGTGGCCGATGCCAGGGAGGGGGACGAAGGTGTAGGGGCCCGTGACGTGCGACGCGGTGGCCTCGGCCGCCTCGCGTCCCAGCGCCGGGTCCTCCTCCCCCCACAGGTACAGCGTGGGCACCGTGACGTCGCCGGTCTTCTCGGAGTCGGTACGGCGCATGGCGCGGTACCAGTTGAGGGCCCCGGTCAGGGTGGCGCGGTCGCGGAACGCATCCACGTACGGCTCGATCTGCTCGACGCCGTCGAACAGCCGGCGCAGCCGCACCATGTCGTCGGCCATGAGCAGGTCCTCGGCACGGCCCTGCTCGCGGAACACCTGCATGTATGCCGACATCGTCCGTTGCGGGCCGCCCGAGTCGATAGCAGCGGTCATGGCGCGCGGATGCGGGGTCGAGCAGACAGTCAGCGTCCGCACCCGCTCGGGGTGCCGGCCCGTGACATGCCAGGCGACCGCGCCTCCCCAGTCATGGCCGACGAGGTCGACCTGACCGAGCTGCAAGGCGTCTGCGATGCCGAGGACATCACCGATGAGCTCATCCATCCGGTAGGCGTCGACGTCGGCTGGGCGAGCTGTCGGGGTGTAGCCACGCTGGTCGGGGGCGAGCGCACGGTAGCCGGCGTCGCCGAGGGCGGTGAGCTGCGCCCGCCACTCGAAGGACGTCTGGGGGAAGCCGTGCAGCAGCAGGACAGGACGGCCGTCTGCGGGACCGGCAGCCCGGATGGGGAAGGTCAGGTCGCCGACATCGACAAGAGGCACGCCCGGCACACTATGACCGCTCGGCGGCGGCCGCGAAGGGGGGCGGGCTGCTGGCGGGCAGGTGCGTCCTCAGGCGTCCGGCAGGATCGCCGCATGCACAGCGTCGAGTTGCTGCCGGACGCGGTTCTTGATGCCCGAGTCCGGTCATTGTGGCAGCGCTTGGCCGATGCCGGGCTGCCCAGCCTCGCCCGGCATCAGCATCCGACGAACCGGCCGCACGTGACCCTGGCCGTGGTCGAGGACCTGGAGCCGGCGCGTCCGGCGCTCGCGCGGCTGCTCGCCTCGCTGCTGCCTGTGGCGGTCGGCCCCGCGCATCCAGTGGTATTCCCTGGGCGGCGCAGCACACTCGTGCTCGAGCTGCCGCGGACCCCGGAGCTCATTGACCTGCAGGCGCGCGTGAGTACGCTGCTCGCCGATGTACGGTCGCCGGCCACCGAGCACCTGGCGCCGGACGGCTGGCGTCCGCACCTGAGCGTGGCGCTGAGGCTGCGCCCCGAGCAGGCCGAGACCGGGCTCGCCCTGCTGGCCGGCGCCCGGACCGCCAGCGGCCGGCTCGCCACGGGACGCAGCTACGACATCGCGGCCCGGGAGGTCAGGGTGCTCTCGGTCGGCGAGTGACGCCCTGGGCGCCCGGCTCGGGGTGTCACACGTCACCGCCCGCTGTCGGGGCTTAGCTTGCTGGCGTCCAAGGCCGCCAGCTGCTCGGATGTCGACACGCAGGCCATCTCGTGCTCGGGCAGCTCGATGCCCAGCTCGTCCTCGAGGGCCAGCACGAACTCGACGAAGTCGAGGGAGTCGACGCCCAGCTCCCCGAGGAAGGAAGCATCGGCGGGCAGTGCGGTGGGGTCGCGGCCGGTCAGCTGCGCCGCCCGAAGCCGGACGAGAGCTGCCACCTCGGCCCGCGTCACGCCGCCTATCATCTCAGCCACCGCGGCGCCCACACCCCGAGCCGACAACAGCGCCGAGGTCGGGCCGCCCCGGCTGCTGAGGATGCACGCTTCCGGGCCTGCATCACCCGCAGCCGAGGCAACACGCCGGCGCGAACGGGCTCGCGGCCGGAGGATGAGTGCGTCCACAGCGGAGCCGTGCCGCCCGTCGTTCCGGCAACGACAGGGCGCTACCGTCATCGGGGTGAGCGCGCCCTCGTCCTCCGAGCGTGACGACTGTCCGTTCTGCCGGATCGTCGACGGGCGCGCGCCGGGCCACGTGGTCGCGGCGGACGACGACACGGTGACGCTGCTGACCGACCGGCCCGCGAGCCCGGGCCACCTGCTCGTCGTCCCGCGCCGGCACGTGCCGGACCTGTGGTCGGCGCGCGACGATGAAGCCGCTGCCATCGGGCGGGCGACCGCGGTGATGGCGAGGCTACTGCGTGACCGGCTCGCGCCCGACGGCGTCACGGTGCGCCAGAACAACGGCGCGGCCAGTGGACAGCGCGTGCAACACCTGCATGTCCATGTGGTGCCGCGCTGGCATGGCGACGGCACCATCGGCTGGCCCGTCCCGCCCTCGGTCGCACCCGACCCAGCGGAGATGCTGGCGCGCCTGTCAGCACGGTGATGCCTGCACGCCGGTCACCAGAGGGACGCCCGCGGCTGGCTGCTCGGTCTTGCGTCGACGTGCTGCGGCAGACTGGGCGGGTGGCTCGTTCTCCTGCCCAACTGGCCCGTCGCATCGCGGTGACAGCGGCCGGCGTCGCGATCCTCGCCGTCGGGGTGGTGCTGCTGATCGCGCCCGGGCCCGGGGTGCTTGTCGTCGCGCTGGGCTTCTTCGTGCTCGGGCTGGAGTACGAGTGGGCCAACCGCTACTTCGAGCGGGCCCGGCGCGCCGGTGTCGAGCTGGCCGAGCGCGCCGTCGCCCGGCCGGCATCGACAGTGCTCAGCGTGCTCGGCTGCCTCGCCATCGTGGCGGCGGGCATTGTCTGGGCGCTCGTCGACTCCCTGCCCGGCTCGTCGTGGTGGACGGGCGGGAGCGTCATCGCAGGTGGCGTGATTGCCCTGGCCACGATCGTGGTCAGCGTGCTGCACGCCCGCTCGCGGCCAGCCTCTCACAACGGCACAAAGAGCGGCACGGAGAGCGACACGGTCAGCTCGAGCCGGACTCCTCGTTGATCCCCGTGATGCCCGGCCTGCCGTTGAGGCAACGGTAGAGCGCGCTCTTGTCCTGAGCAGAGGCCTGGGTGATGTCGTAGCGCAGCGGGTAGCGGCGCGAGCTGGCCAGGTTGTTGCGGTCGGGGGGCTCCTGCACCACCTGACCGGACGAGGGGCAGGCATCGCGGGCGGCTTGCTGCTGCTGGGGGGTGGCGGTCGAGGTGAAGGTGACGACGGCTTCGACCCGGTCCGGCTTGATGCCGCACCCGCCCGTCAGCCCGGCTAGGAGAAGGGCCGCGCCGAGAGCCATCCCGGCCGCCGCTGGCCGCTGCGCGGCGGACTCGGGCGGCGGCTGTGCGGCGGATTCTGGCGGCCGCTGCGCGGCGCATGCCGCCGACGCTCCCATGCGTCCCAGGGTAGGCGCGGGTGCTGGGGGCATGTCCGGGTTCGACCGGCTCAGCTCGTGCTGGTCGGCATCCGTACGACACGGGGAGCGGGCACCACGGCCGTGCGCCACCGGCTCGCCCATGAGGCGAAGGCCGCGGCGGGCAGCGGCCGGCTGAGCAGGTAGCCCTGGGCGACGTCGCAGTCCATCCGCAGCAGCTCGAGGCGGGCAGCTTCGTCCTCGACCCCCTCCGCCACGACGCGCAGCCCGAGGTGGTGGGCCAGGCCCACGATGGCGCGCACGATGGCAGCGCACGGGGCGTCGTCCTGCATCGGTAGGACAAACGACTTGTCGATCTTCACCTCGTGTACCGGCAGCACCCGCAGGAACGACAGCGAGGAGTAGCCGGTCCCGAAGTCGTCGAGCGAGAGCTGCACGCCCATCGACGCCAGCTGCTCGAGCACGGCCGTTGCGGCGTCCGAGTCGGCCATGACAGCGGACTCGGTGACCTCCAGCACCAGCCGCTCGGGTGCCAGCCCGGTCTCGTCGAGCAGTTCGGCCACGGTCGCGAGCAGGCCGGGGTCGAGCAGCGAGCGGGGGCTGAGGTTGACGGCGACTGTGACCGGGTGACCGCGCTGCTCCCAGGTCGCGCAGTGCCGGACGGCGTCGCCCAGCACCAGGCGGGTCAGCTCGCCGATCGAGCCCGTCTGCTCGGCGACGGCGATGAACTCGTCCGGGCCGAGCAGGCCGCGCTCCGGGTGCTGCCAGCGCACCAGGGCCTCGACGCCGACGAGCCGTGAGGTCGAGAGCTCGACCTGTGGCTGGTAGTGCACGACGAGCTGCCCGCTGCGAAGGCCGGTGCGCAGCTCGCTCGCAAGTGTCAGCCGGTCTCGGCGCCCCGACAGGGATCCGATCTCATGCACCCGGACCCCCCCACCCGCGCGCTTGGCCGCGTACATCGCCGCGTCGGCGCGCTGCAGCAGCGGCAGCGGCAGGCTCCCGTGGTCGGGCACCAAGGCGATGCCGATCGAGACGTCGACCTCGAGGCCGAGCCCGTCGACGTGGAAGGTCTTGCCGACTGTCCGGCGGACTGCGTTGGCGTAGTCGATCGCCGACTCCCGCCCCGCGCCGGGCAGCAGCACTGCGAACTCGTCGCCCCCGAGCCGCGCCACCGTGGCGCCGGCAGGTGCCATCTCGTCGACGCGCTCGGCGATCTCGCGCAGCAGCAGGTCGCCGGTGTGGTGGCCGAGGGTGTCGTTGACGTCCTTGAAGCCGTCGAGGTCGAGCAGCAGCACCGCTGCGCACGTGGCGGCCGGCAGATGCTCGATGCCGTCGAACAGCAGGCTCCGGTTGGCCAGCCCGGTCAGTCCGTCGTGTGTGGCATCGTGGCGCAGCCGGTCCAGCAGCCGGCCGTTGGCCAGCGCCACCGAGGCGTGCGCACCGAGGCTCAGCAGGGCCTGAACGTCCTCGTCGGTGAAGGTGCGCATGTCCCCGCGACGGTCGGCAACCTCGAGGACGGCGTCCTCGGAGCCGTTCTCGACATCCCACTGCAGCGGAACGAGTAGCGCGTCTCGCTGCCCCTTCGCCCGCAGCCGCTCGCGCTGGGCGAGATCGGTGCCCCGGCGCGGCAGCAGCATCGGTCGTCCAGTGGCCCGGACCTGCTCGACCAGCGGGTCGATGCCGCGGTCTCGCGTGACGTGCAGCTCGGCGTGTGCGCAGTTGACGAGCTCCGCCGCGGCCGCCACGACCTCGGTGGAGATTTCGGCGAAGGTGCCCTGCTGCTCGGCCGAGCGGGTGAAGGAGTAGAGCCGCGACAGGCTGCGGTGGCGCTCGACGAGCGTGCTGTAGAGCCGGTATGCCGTTCCGACACCGATGGCGAGGACCGCGAGCAGGATGATGCCGAGGGACTGGCTTCGGACCACCAGCAGGGCAACCAGGGCGAGCGTGACGTTGAGCAGCCCGCCGAGCCCGGCCGACAGCAGCATGCCCTGCGCGTCGGTCCTCGTGGGACGGCCCCCGAGGGCGCGGATGCCGAACAGGACCGCGGCGCCGCCGGCCGCCTCGACGCTGAGGACGATGGCGTAGCAGACGACCCAGGCCGCGGGCCCGAGCCCGGCCGGCAGCAGGACGTGCCCGAGCGCTGCGACAGTTGCCGCCTCTGCGGCGAACTTGCCCACGTTGAAGACGGCTTTGTGCCCGCTGGTGCGCTGCCAGAGCATGACTGCGGCGACGCCCACCGTCTGTGCGAGCACGAGCCCGGGCGTCGTTGCGAGATAGAGACCGAGGACCAGCGGGATCTCGGAGGCAGACGCAGAAAACGTCAGGCTCCGAACCTCGATGAGCACCTGAGCCCGCTGGGCGACTCCGAACAGCAGCGTCAGCGTGGCCAACAGCCACAGCTCCCCCAGCCCGTGCGGAGGCACCAGCAAAGCCATGAGCAGCGCGTACGCGGCGAACGCTAGCCCGAGGCCGATCAGCCGCCGCTGACCCGCGGGCGGTGGTGCGTCAGCCGGTTGTCCGGTCGGCTGCCCCCCCAAGTGGGGGGCCCGTGGCAGCCGCGCCACCAGGCGCCTGGACGCACGCACACCCGGCGTGGCGAGGCCGGCCGGGTGTGCGTGGGTGCGCGGGCGTCGGGGCACGGCTCACGCCCCACCCGGCGCCGCGCGCCAGGGTGCTCTCATCAGAGGATGGCGGTCCCGTTCGTGTGGACCCGCAGGATCGCGGTACCCGCCGTGATGTGCGTGACGTGCGTGCTCTGGCGAAGGATGGCGGTGCCCGCGAAGGTCTCGGTGGCACCGGCGGTGACGATCGGTAGCGCGATGCCCGCAGCGGCAAGGGCCAGCACAAGGCGGGTGGTACGACGGGTAGCAGGGTTCTGACGACTCATATCTATGTCCTCCTCGGCACGAACCCGCTGGGGTGCAGGCTCCATCTGCTTCGGCTACCTGGCGTAACGAATACTCACCCGCACGGGTGATCCATGGACCACACAGTGCGACCGAGCAGTGCCCGGGCGACGCAGTGCTGAGGACGGCTCAGGAGGGCTCAGGAGGGCTCAGGCTGCCCCAATGGCTGTCCGGCTCAGGGTGCCGCGGACCCACGGGCGCGTTCCTGCTCGAGCAGGGCGTCGAGGTCCTTGAGCCGCAGTCGGCCGTCGAGGGCTCGCCGCATCCGAGGGTTGCCGGCCAGCCGATCAGCCTGCCGGTCCAGGAAGGACCAGTAGCCGGCGGTGTAGGGGCAGGCGTCCTCGCCGACCCTGACCCTGGGGTTGTAGGCGCATCCGCCGCAGTAGTCGCTCATCCGGTCGATGTAGGCCCCGCCGGCTGCGTACGGCTTGGTGGCGAGCACTCCTCCGTCGGCGTGCTGGCTCATCCCGACCACGTTGCTGACCATGACCCAGGCGTAGCCGTCGACGAAGCTCTCGTGGAACCAGCGCGCCAGCGCGGCTGGGTCCCAGCCGCGCTGCAGGCCGTAGTTGCCGAGCACCATCAGCCGCGGGATGTGGTGCGCCCAGCCGCGGTCGCGGACGCCGGCGAGTACGTCTGACAGGCACCTGGCTTGCACGGCGTCGGCGTCGAGGCCGGTGAACCAGTCCGGCAGCGGCAGGTGGGCCTCGAGGGCGTTGCGGCCCGGGAAGTCGCGGCCCTCAAACCAGTAGAGGTGCCAGATGTACTCATGCCAGCCGAGGACCTGGCGGATGAACCCCTCAACCGAGTTCAGCGGCGCATCGCCCTTGAGGTGGGCAGCCTCGGCCGCGCGCACAACTTCCATGGGAGCGAGCAGGCCGAGGTTGAGCGGCGCCGACAGCAGGCTGTGCGACATCGTCCAGTCGCCGGCGAGCATCGCGTCCTCGTGCGCGCCGAAGGTGGGCAAGCGCACGCGGACGAAGTGCTCCAGCGCCGCCAGCGCCTCGGCCCGGGTCGCGGCGAACAGCCGCGGCCCGTCGACGCCGACAAAGCTCGCCTCGCCGCTGGCCTGCATCGCGTCGAGGTCGCGCCGGACGTCGGCGTCAATCTCGTCCTCGACCGGCCACCACGGGTCCTGCACCCCGAGCACCGCCCGCTTGGGCGGCGGCTCGCGGTTGTCGTGGTCGAGGTTCCACTTCCCGCCGCGGGGGTCGCTGCCGTCCATGAGGACGTCGAAGCGGCGCCGCTGGGTGCGGTAGAAGTCGTCCATGAGCAGCCGGCGGGCTCCCCGGCTCTTCGCCCAGGCGACGAACTCCTCGTGCGGGCAGGCGAACCCCGCGGTCGGGACCACGCTGACCTCCGGCCGCCGCTCGACGAGGTCGACGGCCTCCCACGACGTCGGCTCAGGAACCTCAAGCGGCTCGCCACCGAGCGAGTCGAGCGCGTCGGCGTAGCGACCGACGCGCAGGTACTGCGCCTGCTCGCCGAGCTCGGCTGCCCGGTGCCGCAGCGCTGACAACACCAGATGCGCCTTCTGCCGGTGGAACCGGCGACGCCCGAGCACGCGGGTGGACTCGATCAGCAGCACCTGCTGCTGCGGGTCGTCGAGAAAGTGCGATCCCAGCTGGTCGGCGAACAGCCAGCGGCGCACGTGCCCTCCTCGCATCACCCCGGTACCGCCAGCCTTGGCGGCTCGGCGGCTCCCCCGTCAGGTGGGCGAGGGCTTCACCGGTGTGCCCGCGGCGGCATCGCTCTCACGCCGTGAAGCAGCCGGATCGGGTACGAGCGTCTCGGGTTCGATGGGCGTGGCGGCCTGGGGCTCGGTCGACGTGACCGGCTCGGTGGGCGTAGCCGCCTGGGGCTCGGTCGGCGTGACCGCCTGGGACTCCCTAGGCGTGACCGCCTGGGGCTCCGCGGGCGTGACGGCATGGGGCTCCGCGGGCGTGACCACGCGCTCCTCGACGGGTGTTCCGGCATCGGGGGGACTCGCCGGTCCGGGGCCGCGGCGCTTGCGGTGGTGCAGGATCGCCCCGGTCAGGATGGCCAGGCCGCCGAGAAGCGTGAGCCACACCCCCGGCCCGGTGCTCACGTGCGTGGTGCAGACCACTCGGCGCGGTGCGCAGATGGCCTGCACCTGCCGGTTGAGGTCGCCCTTGTCGGAGGAGGCAATGGCGTCGAGCACGGCCAGCAGCGCCGTCAGCGCCCCGGCGGCGGCCAGAGCGATCCAACCCCAACGGCGCAGCGCGGGCCGGGCCAGCAGCACGACGAGTGCCATGGCCAGCAACGACAGCACCAGTGTCGCTGTCCCGAGGTGCCCGCCCTGCAGCCCGGACCGCCTGATGGTGCCCCGCCGACTATCGACCCGACCGTGCTGCGCGCGTCCGACGTCGCCCACGTCAGGAACGCGGCAAGGAAGGTCAGCACCGCGCCGGCGAGCGCGAGGAGCTGTCCCGGTCCGAAGCCGGACATGGCGCTGGCGGCGCGGGCGCGGTGTGAGCGGATGGCCGCGCCCGCCGTCGGGGTGAGCCGGGGGGCCGGCGGCTCTGATGGGGGCTGGACCGACTGCTCGGCCCGCTTCACCAGGCTGACGGGCTCCACCGCACTCGCGGTCGCGGTCGGGCCCGGCGACACCTGGCCACCCGTGTCACCCGTGTCACCCGTGCTGCCCGTGACGGCCGCGGCCTGCGGCGGCGTGCTCTGGTGCTCGTGCGCGCCCGCGGGCGGCTCGGGCTGGCTGGTCATCAACGTCCTCCCTGCTGCGGACCGCCAGCCTAGAACGATCTAGCCGATCTGGCGCTCGCGCCCCTCCCAGTACGGCTCTCGCAGCTTGAACTTCTGGATCTTCCCGGTCGCGGTGCGGGGGATGGCCTCACGCACCTCGATCGACGTCGGCGCCTTGTAGCGCGCCAGGCGCTCCTTGCACCAGGCGATCAGGTCGGCCTCGCTCGCCTGCTCGCCCGGCGCGAGGACGACCAGTCCCTTGATCGTCTCGCCCCACCGGTCGTCCGGCACGCCGATGACTGCGGCCTCGGCCACAGCGGGGTGGCTGAACAGCGCGTCCTCGACCTCGATCGAGGAGACGTTCTCGCCGCCAGTGATGATCACGTCCTTCTTGCGGTCGGAGATGACCAGGTAGTTGTCCTCGTCGATCACGCCGCCGTCGCCGGTGTGGAACCAGGCGTCCTCCAGCGCATCGGCAGTGACCTCGGGCTGCTGCCAGTAGCCGGCCAGGACGGTGTTGCTGCGCACCAGCACCTCGCCGGACTCGCTGATCGACACCCGGCAGCCGAGCGCCGGGACGCCGGCGCGGGTGAGCCGGCTGGCCTGCTCGTCGGCGGGCAGCTCCTCCCATTCCGACCGCATGCGGTTGACGGTCAGCAGCGGCGAGGTCTCGGTCAGGCCGTAGATCTGGTTGAACGTCCAGCCGATCTCACTCTGCAGCCGCACCACGGTGCGGGTGGGCGGCGGCGCGCCGGCGACGATGACGCGCATCCGGCCCCGCCCGGGTACCTCGCCGTCCCAGTCGGCCGCCGCGTCGAGCACCATGTTCCAGACCGCGGGGGCGCCGCAGGCGTAGGTGATGTCGTGCTGCTGCACCAGGCGCAGGATCTCTGCGCCGTCGACCTTGCGCAGCACGATCTGCTTGACGCCCATCCCCGCGGCTGCGTAGAGCATCCCCCAGCCGTTGCAGTGGAACATCGGCAGCGTGTGCAGGTAGACGTCGCTCTCGTTCACGCCCATGTGCCAGCCGAACGTCGTCGCGTTGGTCCAGATGTTGCGGTGCGTGATCTGCACGCCCTTGGGCCGGGCCGTCGTGCCCGAGGTGTAGTTGATCGTGGCAGTGGCGTTCTCGTCCGGCTCGGCCCACGGAGCCGGCTCGACGTCATGGACCAGCAGGCCCGTGTCGTAGTCCTCGCCCAGCACGAACCGGTGCTTGGCCGACAGGTGCGAGAGCCGCTCGTCGTGCTCGGGGTCAACTAGCAGCACGGATGCGCCGCAGTGCTCGACGATGTACTCGATCTCGGCCGCCTGCAGCCGGAAGTTGATCGGGACGCACACGCGCCCGTACGCCGTCACTCCGAGCAGCAGCTCCAGCAGCCGTGCGGAGTTCTCGCTGACGACAGCGACCCGCTCGCCCTCGCCGACCCCGAGCGCGTCGAGCCCGGCAGCGATGGCCCGGGCACGGACGGCGATCTCGCCGTAGGTCAGCTCGCCCAGCGACCCCGCCGGCTGGTTCGGCTCGTCGACGACCCCGATGCGGTCGGGGTAGACCTGCTCGGCCCGGTACAGGAAGTCAGCGGTCGTCAGCGGTACCTGCATGTCAGGCAAACTAGCCGCCGGGCCGGTGCCGGTCGACGCCGGGCCCGGCTCCCGGACCATCCGCAGCGGTTCCCGCGTGACGCGTCGGGAACACCTGTGGCATGGGAGAGCTCACGCTCCAAGCCTCCGGCCCGCGTCCCGCCGACGAGGTCTGGGAGCGCTACGCCGACCCCCAGCGCTGGTCCTCGTGGTCGCCCCAGATCCGCCGGGTGGATGCGGTTGGCCGCATCCGGCCTGGCCTGACCGGACGAGTCGCCTCGTGGGTGCCAGGCGTCGGCGCAGGGTTCCGGGTACTCGACGTCGATGCCCGGCACCGCACATGGTCCTGGTCGGTGCGCACCGGCCCCCTCGATTTCGTGCTCGAGCACGGGGTGGCCGGCTCGACAACGGGCCGTAGCTCGACCTGGCTGCGGCTGCGCGGGCCCAGCCTGGTGCTGTTCGCCTACGCGCCGCTTGCGCGCCTCGCACTCCGGCGGCTCGTGCACTGACTCACCCGGCCGAGCCGGCGCAAGCGGGCTGGCAGAACCGGCTCCACGATCAGACGTCGCCAATGCGGTGCACGCGCATCGCGTTGGTCGAGCCCGCCGTCCTCGGCGGGCTGCCCGCGACGACAGTGATGAGGTCGCCCGGCCGGCAGCGGCCGAGGCCCTGCAGCGCGGCATCGACCTGGCGGACCATCTCATCGGTCGTGTCGACCTCGGGGACGAGGAATGTCTCGACGCCCCACACCAGGGTCAGCTGGCTGCGCACCGCCTGCACCGGGGTGAAGGCCAGCAGCGGGACCCGGCTGCGGTGGCGCGCGAGCCGGCGAGCCGTGTCGCCGCTCTGGGTGAAGGCGACGAGGAAACGGGCCCCGACCGCCGGGCCGACCTGCGCCGCCGCCCGGGCGATGATGCCGCCCTTGGTGACCGGCGGCGTGACCAGCGCCGGCAAGCGCTCGAGCTCCTGCTCGGCGTTCTCGATGATGCGGCCCATCGTGGCGATCGACTCCGCCGGGTAGGCCCCGACGCTCGTCTCGGCTGACAGCATCAGCGCGTCGGCGCCGTCGAGCACTGCGTTCGCGCAGTCCGATGCCTCGGCCCGGGTGGGCCGAGGCGCGGAGATCATTGACTCGAGCATCTGGGTAGCCACGACGACAGGCTTGGACTTCTCCCGCGCGGCAGTCACGGCCCGCTTCTGCACCAGCGGGACCTGCTCCAGCGGCAGCTCCACGCCGAGGTCACCGCGAGCCACCATGAGCCCGTCGAAGGCGTCAACAATCGCATCCAGGCGCTGCACCGCCTGCGGCTTCTCGATCTTGGCGATGACGGGGATGCGGACACCCATCTCGTCCATGATCGCGCGCACCGGGAGGACGTCGTCAGCGGACCGCACGAACGACAGGGCAATGACGTCGGCCTGCAGCCGTAGCGCCCAACGCAGGTCCTCGGCGTCCTTCTCCGACAGTGCGCTCACGCCGAGCGCCGCGCCGGGCACGTTGAGCCCCTTGTGGTCGCTGACCGGGCCGCCGACCAGCACCTCGGTCCGGACCTCGTGACCGGTCACTCCCTTGACGTCGAGGGCGAGGCGCCCGTCGTCGATGAGAATGCGGTCGCCAGTCATCACGTCTGTGGGCAGCCCCTGATAGCTCACCGACGCCCGGTGCGAGTCGCCCATCAGCTCGTCGGTCACCAGCGTGAAGGGGTCGCCGGTCCGCAGCACGGCATGGCCCTCGGTGAACGATCCGAGCCTGATCTTGGGGCCCTGCAGGTCGACCAGCACGCCGACGCTGCGACCGGTGATGTCGCCCGCGCGGCGCACCAGCTCGTAGATGCGCTCGTGCTCGGCGTGCGAGCCGTGGGACAGGTTGAGCCGGGCGACATCGAGCCCCGCCTCGACGATGCTCACGATTGAGGCCGCATCGCTGGTCGCCGGCCCGAGCGTTGCGACGATCTTGGCGCGGCGGCTCACGCGTCCACGCTACGGTGCCTTCGTGGACCTGTCGTTGACCGGATGCACGTACGTCGTGACGGGGGCGAGCCGTGGGCTCGGCCTGGCCGTCGCCCGTCAGCTGCACGGCGAGGGCGCATCTGTCGTGCTCGCCGCGCGCGACGGCGGTCCGCTGCGCGCAGCGGCGGAGCAGCTCGGTGACGCGCGCGCGTTCCCGGTGCCGGTCGACCTCGCCGACCCGGCGGCGGCTGACCTGCTCGCCGACGCGGCTTTCGAGCGCACCGGCCGGCTCGACGGCGCCCTGGCCAACGTCGGCGGGCCCGCGCCCGGCAGCGTGCTCGAGCTCGAAGACGACGTGTGGCGCGGCGCGTTCGACAGCGCCTTCCTCGGCCCACTACGCCTCGCCCGGGTGCTCGCGGCACGGCTGGAGGCGGGCGGCGCGCTCGCGTTCGTGCTCTCGACCTCGGTCAAGACCCCGCTCGGCGGCCTCGACAGCAGCAACGGGCTGCGGCCCGGGCTCGCGATGCTGACCAAGAGCATGGCCGACCAGCTGGGGCCGCGCGGCATCCGGGTCAACGCGCTGCTGCCCGGCCGGTTCGCGACGGAGCGCTCGCTGCAGCTGGATGCCCGTTCTGCCGACCCTGCTGCGGCCCGGGCGCGCAGCGAGGCGGGCATCCCACTGCGGCGCTACGGCGACCCCGAGGAGTTCGGACGGGTCGCGGCCTTTTTGCTCTCGCCCGCCGCGTCCTACGTCACCGGCACGATGGTCGCCGTCGACGGCGGGAGCACCCGCGCGCTCTGAAGAAGAGGCCGCCCGAGTACTTTCAGCGTCATGACCAACCCGGCGATCCGCTCGCAGCCCAACGGCGACGTCGACATCGCCGTGCCCCATGACGAGGTGGAGGCATCAGTCAACGAGGCAGCCCCCGAGCCGACTGTCGATCCCGACAACCTCGACCATCCCGAGGAGCTGATGGGCGAGTAGCGCCAGCATCGGATGGCCGTACGAGCAAGCGGTCAGACCCCGGCCGCGACCTGCCGCTCGAACTCAGTTCGGTACAGCTCGGCGTACAGGCCGCCTCGCTCCAGCAGGGCGTCGTGGCGGCCCCGCTCGATGATCCGGCCGTCCTCGACCACCAGGATGAGGTCGGCGTCGCGCACCGTCGACAGGCGGTGGGCGATGACGAGAGAGGTCCGCCCCTCGAGCGCCCGGCTCAAGGCCCGCTGCACCGCGGCCTCGGACTCGCTGTCGAGGTGGGCCGTGGCCTCGTCGAGCAGGACAACGCTTGGCGCCTTGAGCAGCAGCCGGGCGATCGCGAGCCGCTGCTTCTCGCCGCCCGAGAGCCGGTAGCCTCGGTCGCCGACGACTGTGTCGAGGCCGTCTGGCAGCTCGCGCACCAGGTCACCGATCTGCGCGTCGTTCAGCGCCACCCAGAGCTCGTCGTCGCTCGCCTCGGGCCGCGCGTAGCGCAGGTTGTCGGCGATGCTGTCGTGGAACATGTGCGCGTCCTGGGTGACGACCCCGACTGTCTCGCGCAGCGAGGCGAGGCTGACGTCGCGCACGTCGTGGCCGCCGACGAGTACGGCGCCCTGCTGCACGTCGTACATCCGGGTCACCAGCTGCGTGATGGTCGTCTTGCCCGCGCCGGACGGCCCGACCACCGCGACGAGCTGCCCAGGCTCGGCGCGGAAGGAGAGGTCGTGCAGCACCTGAGACGGGATGCTGTTGTCTAGTACCGCCACTGACTCCAGCGAGGCGAGGCTGACCTCCTCGGCGCTGGGGTAGCGGAAGCCGACGCCGCGCAGCTCGACTGCGGCCGGAGCCCCCGCCGGGAGCGTGACGGCATCCTCGCGGTCGACGATCATCGGAGGCAGGTCGAGGACCTCGAAGACCCGCTCGAACGACACGAGCGCCGTCATGATGTCGACGCGGACGTTCGACAGTGCTGTCAAGGGGCCGTAGAGCCGGCTGAGGTAAGCGGTCAGCGCGACCAGCGTGCCCACCTCGAGCGAGCGCTCGGCCGCGAGCCGGCCCCCGATGCCGTAGGTGATGGCGGTCGCGAGGGACGCCACGAGCGTCAGGGCGACGAAGAAGATCCGCGAGTACATGGCCGACTGGATACCGATGTCGCGGACTCGCCCGGCGCGCTCGTCGAACGCCCGGGCCTCGGCCTCGGGACGGCCGAACAGCTTGACCAGCAGGGCGCCGGAGACGTTGAACCGTTCCGTCATCGCCGTGTTCATCTCGGCGTTCAGGCCATAGCCCTCGCGAGTAATGGTCTGCAGCCGGCTGCCGAGCAGCCGTGCCGGGATGACGAACACCGGCAGCAGCACCAGCGACACCAGGGTGATCTGCCAGGACAGGCTGAGCATCGCAGCCACGACGAGGACCACCCCGACGATGTTGCTGACCACCGACGACAGCGTCCCGGTGAAGGCCTGCTGGGCGCCCAGCACGTCGTTGTTGAGCCGGCTGATGAGTGCGCCGGTCTGGGTGCGGGTGAAGAAGGCGATGGGCATCCGCTGGATGTGGTCATAGACCCGGGAGCGCATGTCGTAGATCAGGCCCTCGCCGATCCGCACGGAGTACCACCGCTGCACCAGGGACAAGCCCGCGTCGACCACGGCGATCAGCGCCACGAGCAGCGCGAGCTGCAGCACCAGCCCCGGGTTGCCGTGGGCCTTGCCGGGCGCGACGCCGTCGTCGATGATCTTCTTGAGGATCAGCGGGTTCGCCACTGTCAGGACCGCGTCAGCCAGGATGATCGCGAGGAACACCGTGAGCTGGCGGCGGTAGGGCGAGGCGAACCGCACGATGCGCCGTGCCGTGCCTGGTGCCAGCTTCTGCTTGCCTACTGCTGCGTCGCGCCGGAAGCTCGCCATCATCGGGTAGCCCGGACCCATCATCTCCTACCTCCTGCAAGCGTGTAATCACGCGGCGACCGGACGCATTCCCTGTCGCGCGAGCAGAAGGGACGGAGCAGGGCAGCGTCCCAACTGCAGTCATCCTCCGCGCGGCGGTTCGCCCCACCTACGCGTTTCGGACCCAACGGCGCGGTTCGGACCCCAGGATGACTGCAGTTCGGACCGGTCACCGCCCGGCCGCGGAGGTCAGAAGGCAGACACGCCGGTCAAATGACGCCCGATGATCAGCTTCTGGATCTGGCTGGTCCCCTCGTACAGGGTGGTCACGCGGGCGTCGCGCATCAGCTTGCCGGGCGGGTACTCGTCGATGTACCCGTAACCGCCGTGCGCCTGCAGGCAGTTGTTGGCCGCCCGCACGCTCATCTCGCTCGCGTAGTACTTGGCCTTGCTGGCCGCCAGGGTGTACTTCTCCCCGCGGGCCTTGAGGTCGGCGGCGCGCCAGGTCAGCAGCCGCCCGCAGTCGAGCTCGACGGCGGTGTCGGCGATCAGCTCCTGCACCAGCTGGTGGCTCGCGATCGGCTTGCCGAACTGGCTGCGCTCACCGGTGTAGCGCACCATCACCTCCAGCGCGTTCTGGGCCAGCCCCACGCACGACGCGGCGAGCGAGATTCGCCCGTCGTCGAGCGCCGAGAGCGCCACCTTGATGCCGGTGCCCTCCTCTACACCGAGCAGGGCGTCCTCGGGCACGACGACGTCGTCGAGCGCGAGCTCGGCGGTGTCGCAGGAGCGCAGCCCGAGCTTGCCGTGGATCTTGGTCGCCTTGAACCCCGGTGTGTCGGTCGGGACGAGGAACGCGCTGACCCCGCGAGCTCCCGGACCGCCGGTGCGGGCCATCACCAGGGCGAGCCCCGCGATCGTCCCGTTGGTGATGAAGATCTTGCGAGCGTTGATCCGCCAGCCGTCGGCCGTCCGCTCGGCGGTCGCGCGCAGGCTGGCCGGGTCGGAGCCGGCATCGGGCTCGGTCAGTGCAAAGCAGCCGAGCACCTCGCCGGAGGCCATGCGGGGCAGCCACTGCTCCTTCTGCGCGTCGGTCCCCCACCGCGCCACCGAGCCGCCGACCAGCCCGAGGTGCACCGAGACGATGGAGCGGACGTTGGAGTCACCGCGGGCCAGCTCCTCGACGGCAAGGACGTAGGACATGGGGTCGGCCTCGCCGCCGCCGTACTGCTCGGGCAGCGTGAGCCCGAGCAGGCCGAGGTCACGAAGACCGTCGAGCGCCTCGTCGGGGAACCGCTCCAGGCGGTCGTTCTCCAGTGCCTTGGGTGCGACGACGTCGTCGACCCAGCGGCGCACGGTGTCGCGCAGCGCCTGCTGCTCGGGGCTGAGGCTCATGTCCATGGCGGCACTATGCCCGCAGGGAGCCCCCCTCACCGCCACGCGGTGTGCGCTGTTACGCCGCGATCAGCAGAGTCACTGCCGCTCGGTCAGGACAGTTCCAGGCCCAGGGAGCGGATGCGCTCGGCCGTCGCAGTTGCGCGCTGCAGCCGTCCGGCGGCGGCCTGCTCCCCATCGAGTGCTGGCGGCGGCCGGTGGCCGAGGACGATGGACTTCGCCTCTGCCAGCGGGTCGCGCGGGCAGCTGAGGACACGAGCAGTCAGGCGCCGCAGTTCGGCGTGGAGCGTGTCACCGGGCACCACGGCAGTGGCGAGTCCGGCGTGCCGCGCCTCAGCAGCAGTGAGAGTGCAGGCGCCGACGAGCAGCGCCATGGTCCGAGGCCGGCCCACCGCGGTGGCCAGGGCGTCGAGCAGGCCGGCTGCCGGTAGGCCCCCTTGGGCCGGCTCCGGCACCGACAGCGTCGCCTGCTCCGACCACACGGCCAGGTCGCATCCGAGCGCGAGAACAGCAGCGGGCCCGGCGACCCCGCCGTTCAGCCCGGCGATGCTGACCACGGAGGGGTCGGCCAGCAGCGCCAGCGCCGCGCCGAGCTCGCCGGACCGCTGACGGGCCGGCGTACTGCCGCCGACCTCGAAGGTCAGCACCCGGCAGTCACCGGTCAGCTGCCTGCCGACTGAGCCAAGCAGGCCGAGCGGATCGGCCGACACGTCGCCGAGGTGCAGCACGTGCGACCCGGCTGAGGCCGGGTCGCCGGTGTACTCGCCCGGATCGCTCAGGCGCTCGCCTTGCGCGGCCCGCGCGTCGCGCCGCCGCGACCCCGCAGGCTTGCCCCGGACTCGGACAGGATGCGGTGCACGAAGCCGTACGAGCGTCCCGACTCCTGCGCGAGCAGGCGGATGCTCTGCCCCGACTCGTACTTCTTGCGCAGATCGCCGGCGAGCTTGTCGCGCTCGGCGCCGGTGATCCGGCTGCCCTTCTTGAGCTCTGCCACCTGTACTCCTTCAACGGTGTACTCGACCAGCCGGAGCGGTCGTCGCCGATCGCTCCCGGACGAGAATCAGTCGATCATCACGGGCTGACACCTCCGTACCCCCGCGGACGAGCCTCACCCGGTCCCGTCCGCACATAAAGATCAGGCCCGTAGATCACACCTGGTTACGGTGACCGGTGTGCCCGAGGGAGATGCGTCGCCAGCCCTCACGCCAGCCGCCGACCTGCGCCGCCAGGTCAGCGAGGCCGCCCTTTGGTGCGCCCTTGTCGTCGCGGGCCTCGCACTCACCGCGTTGGCGGTGCATCTGCACGCCCGGGTCGGCTCCGCCGCAGCGCCCTTCACGGGGGCGTACCGCAGCAAGGTGCGCCTCGGCAGCCTGCTCGCGCCCGCTGTGGCGGTGACAGCCGTGCTCGCCGTCCGTAGCCGGGTGGCCGAGCGCCTCAGCTGGCGCCAGCTGCTGCTGTTGACGTACCTGGCTGCCCTGTGGTGGGCGCTGGCGCTCGCCCTCGTCGACGGCGGCAACGGGCTCGCCTCCCCCGTCACGGCCTCCAGCGAGTACCTCGCCGACGTCGCCTCCGTCCACGGCGACCCGGCGGCCTTCTTGCGCGGCTTCGTCCAGCGGGCCGGGCCGGGCGGCCCGCTGTCGGTCGCCACACGGACCCATCCCCCGGCGCCGGTCCTGCTCCTGTGGGCGCTCACCCGCCTGGGCATCACCTCCCCGGAGGCACTGGGCCTGCTCCTCACCGCAGTTGGCTGCCTGCACGTGCCGCTGGTGGCGGTGTCGGTGCGTTCGCTGTGCCACGAGCCCGCGGCTCGCCGGCTGCTGCCGCTGCTGGTGCTCGCCCCGTACGCGGTCTGGCTCGCCGTGTCGATGGATGCCGTGACGCTAACCCTGGGCGCCGGGCTCGTGGCACTCGGCGTACTCGGCAGCGAGCCCGGCCGCAGCCGCTGGTGGTCGGTGGCTGCCGGGTTCGTGCTCGGTCTGGCGGCCTTGTTCAACTACGCCGCCGCCTGGCTCGGCATCACCGTGCTGGCCGTGAACTTCGTGCGCCGGCGCCCGCTGCTCAACCTGCTCGCCGGCGCCGGCGCGCTGGTGCCGCTGGCGCTCGCCGGACTGGCCGGCTTCTCGTGGACGGCCGGCCTGGCGGCGGCGCGAGCCGACTTCGCCGTCCGGGTGGGGCCCCATCGGTCGTGGCTGCTCTGGGCGGCGCTCGACATCCTGCTGCTGCTCATCGCCTGCGGGCCGGCCGTCGTGCGGGCGGCCGCCCGGCTGCGCACCACTCCCGGCTGGCCGTTCCTGGTCGGAGCCGGGCTGGCCGTCGTCTTCGCTCTGGCCAGCGGCCTGTCGCGCGGGGAGGTCGAGCGCTCCTGGCTGGCGTTCTACCCGTGGCTGCTGGTACCCGTCGTCGCACCGCTGCGCCGCCCGGCTGCGCCCGGCGACCCCGCGTCCGCGCCGCCGCCGGTGCTGCTGCTCGGGCTCGGCGCCGCTGCCGCCATCGCCGTAGAGGCCGTGCTCCGCACCACCTGGTGACGCCAGGACCGATCGGGGTCAGGCCTGGGCGGGCGTCCGGTAGACGTCTGGCTCGAGGTACATCACACGCGCCTCGGGGACCGCCCGGCGCACCCGCTCCTCGGCGGCGTCGATGGTGGCGGCGAGGCCGGCCACGTCGGGCGCGTCGATCTCGACCTTGGCCGCGACCAGCAGCTCCTCGGGCCCGAGGTGCAGGGTCCGCAGGTGGATCACGTGCAGCACCCCGGGCGTGGAGCTCAGCGCCTCGCGCACCGCCCGCACCCGCGCCGGCGAGGCGGCTTCGCCGACCAGCAGTCCCTTGGCCTCAATGCCCACCACGACGGCGACGGCGACGAGCAGCAGGCCGATGCCGACCGTGGCAACGCCGTCCCAGACAGCCGAGCCGGTGACCAGCGCGAGCAGCAGCCCGACGAGGGCGAGCACGAGGCCGATGAGCGCCGCGATGTCCTCGAGCAGCACGACGGGCAATTCAGGGATCTTGGTGTGCCGGACGAACGCGTACCAGGACTCGTCGCCCTTCGTGTGCTTGGCCTCCTGCACGGCCGTGCGCAGGGAGAACGACTCCAGCCCGATGGCGACGACGAGCACTCCCAGGGCGACAGCCGGCGACTCGACGGCGTGCGGGTGCAGCACCTTCAGGGCGCCCTCGTACAACGCGAACAGCCCGCCGACGCTGAACAGCACGATGGCGACCAGAAAGGCGTAGACGAACCGCTCGCGCCCGTAGCCGAAGGGGTGCTCCTCGTCGGCATCGCGCCGCGACCGCCGGCCGCCGACCAGTAGCAGGACCTGGTTGCCCGAGTCAGCGGCCGAGTGGATGGCCTCGGCCAGCATCGACGATGAGCCGGTGATGACGAAGGCGACGAGCTTGGCGACGGCGATGCCCAGGTTGGCACCCAGCGCGGCTAGCACCGCCTTGGTGCTGCCCTCCGAGCTCACGCGAGGGCCACCAGACTCATGCGAGAGCCACGAGGTCGGCGAGCTCGTCGGACCAGGTGTCCTCGGTCCCGTCGGGCAGTAGCAGCACCTTGTCCGGCGACAGCGCGGTCACGGCGCCCTCGTCGTGGGTAACCAGGACTACGGCGCCCCGGTAGCCGGCCAGGGCGCGCAGCACCTCGTCGCGGGAGGCGGGGTCGAGGTTGTTGGTCGGCTCGTCGAGCAGCAGGACGTTGGCCGCGCTGCAGACGAGTGCGGCGAGGGCAAGCCGCGTCTTCTCCCCGCCGGACAGGGTGCCGGCGTTCTGGTCGACGACGTCGCCGGAGAACAGGAAGGCACCCAGGGTGCGGCGCAGCTCGGGCAGCTCGGTGTCGGGCGCGGCCGAGCGCAGGTTCTCCAGCACCGAACGCGAGGGGTCGAGGGTCTCGTGCTCCTGCGCGTAGTACCCGAGGCGTAGCCCGTGGCCGGGCTGCACCTCTCCGGTGTCGGGGCGCTCGACGCCCGCCAGCACGCGCAGCAGCGTCGTCTTGCCGGCCCCGTTAAGCCCGAGGATGACTACCCGCGCCCCGCGGTCGATGGCGAGGTCGACGTCGGTGAACACCTCGAGGCTGCCGTAGGACTTCGACAGCCCCTCGGCCGACAGGGGCAGTCGCCCGCAGGGCGCCGGGTCCGGGAAGCGCAGCTTGGCGACCTTGTCGGCAACCCGCGTGTCCTCGAGCCCGGTGGCCAGGCGGTCGGCCCGCTTGAGCATGGACTGGGCGGCGCGGGCCTTGGTGGCCTTGGCGCGCATCCGGTCGGCCTGCGCGGTCAGGGTCGCGATCTTCTTCTCCGCGTTGGAGCGCTCGCGCCGACGCCTGCGCTCGTCGACCTCGCGCTGGGCGAGGTAGGCCTTCCAGCCCACGTTGTAGGCATCGAGCGTGGTGCGGGTGGCGTCGAGGTGGAACACCTTCGTGACGACGTGCTCGAGCAGCTCGACGTCGTGGCTGATCAGCACCAGTCCGCCGCTGTGCGAACGCAGGAAGTCGCGCAGCCAGGTGATGGAGTCGGCGTCGAGGTGGTTGGTCGGCTCGTCGAGCAGCAGCGTGTCGGCGCCGGAGAACAGGATGCGGGCCAGCTCGACCCGCCGGCGCTGGCCGCCGGACAGCGTGCCGAGCGGCTGGCCGAGCACGCGGTCGGGCAGCCCCAGCGAGGAGCAGATGCGCGCCGCCTCGGCCTCGGCGGCGTAGCCCCCGAGCCCGCTGAACTCGTCTTCCAGCCGGCCGTAGCGCCGCACCCGGGCATCGTCGCCGGGGTGCTCGGCCAGCTCCACCGCGAGCGCGCCCATCTCGACGAGCAGCCGGTCGAGCCCCCGGGCCGACAGCACGCGGTCGCCGGCGGTCTGCTCGAGGTCACCGGTACGGGGGTCCTGCGGCAGGTAGCCGATCTCGCCCGAGGCGACGACGGTGCCGCCGTGCGGCTGGGTTTCGCCGGCGAGCACGCGCAGCGTCGTCGTCTTGCCCGCGCCGTTGCGCCCGACCAGGCCGACGCGGTCGCCCGAGCCGATCCGGAACGACGCGCTCTCCAGCAGCAGCCGGGCGCCGGCGCGCAGCTCCAGGCCGGATGCGGTGATCACAGGTGGTCCTTCGAGGGTCGACGTGCTCGTGCAGCCGCAGGTGCTGGGACGAGCATGGCCACATGCAGCGGGAGCGGCAGCACTGGCGGGGTTGATCCCATGGTACGGGCGCCGTGCCTGGCGTACCGTTGGATCACGTGACGCTGACCGCTGCCCCTTCCGCGGCGGCTCCCCCGGCGCCCGCTGCAGCAGGTGCAGGTGGCCTGCTCTCACCGCGCTACCGGTGGGCGAGCATCGGCGTCGTCCTCGTGATCACCCTCGCCGCCCTCGAGGGCATGTCGGTTGCCACCGTGATGCCGACGGCGGCGCGCGAGCTCGACGGCATGGGGCTCTACGCCTGGGGGTTCACCGCCTTCCTCGTCGCCTCGCTCGTCGGCACGGTCGACGCGGGCGCGCGCTGCGACCGGGGACGGGTGGTGCGCTCCTTCCTGCTCGGCCTCGGCGCCTTTGCCGCAGGCTGCGTCGTGGCGGGTACGGCGCGGGCGATGCCGGTGTTCATCCTCGGCCGGGCGATCCAGGGGTACGGCGCGGGCGCCCTGATCGTCGTCGTCTACGTGCTGACCGCGCGCCGGTTCCGCGCGGACCAGCGCCCGGCGGTCCTCGGACTGCTGGCAGCCGCGTGGGTCATCCCGGCGCTGGTCGGACCGACAGTAGCGGGCGCGGTAACGCAGACCGTGGGCTGGCGCTGGGTGTTCATCGGCCTGCTGCCCTTTGTCCTGCTGGTGCTGGTGCTCCTGGTGCCGACGCTGCGCTCCCTGCCGGGCCTGGACGCCGCTCCCGGTCGTGGCGGGGCCCAGCTGGGCAACGCCGTGCTGCTCGCCGTGGGTGTCGGCGTCGTGCAGGCCGGGGCCACGTCGTCATCGTGGTACGGCGTCGCTGGCATGATCGCCGGGCTGGCCATGATGGCCCTTCCGCTGCGGCGGCTGCTGCCTCCGGGCGCGCTGCGGCTCTCCGCCGGACTCGGCGCGACAATCTCCGCACGCGGCCTGCTCGCCGGCTCGTTCCTCGGCGCCGAGGCGTACCTCCCGCTGACGCTGACCGCCGTCCACCACCAGTCACCGGCGCGTTCCGGACTGCCGCTGACGTTCGCCGCCCTCACCTGGGCCAGCGCGTCGTGGCTGCAAGGACGCCGGTGGCAGTCGGTCACCCGCGGCCGGCTGACCGCCATCGGTTTCACGATCGTCTCCGCCGGCCTCGGCATCCTTGCGCTTGTCGCGGTGGCGGCAGTACCGGTGTGGGTCGCCGTCCTCGCCTGGCTGGTGGCCGGCGCGGGGATGGGCCTTGCGATGCCGTCGATCTCCGTGGCGACGATGGCCGCATCGAGCGAGGACGAGCAGGGTGAGAACTCCGCCGCGCTGCAGGTGTCGGACTCGGCCGGCAGCGTCGTCACCATCGCCCTCGGCGGTGCGCTCGTCGCGGCGGCGACCAACGCCGGGCACGGCATCGGACCGGCCGTGCTCACGGTCGACGCATCGATGGCCGTCCTGGCACTGGTCGGGTTGCTGGCCGCAAGGCGGATGCGGGCGTGACCCAGCGCGTTTCCCCTCGGCCTTAGACCTGCGCCAGCAGGTGGTCCCGGCGGCGCTCCAGGATCTCGACCGTGGCCGTTGGCGATCCCGGCCCGGGCACGGCGGCCTGCAGCCGGGCGTGTACCGCAGCGTGCGGCGTCCCGCTGCGCGCCGCGACCCGCCCCACCAGGGCGTTGATCTCCCGGCGCAACGAGGCGGCTCGCCACGCGGCTCCCTCGGCGACGCCCTCGTCCGCGTCCGGCGACTCGGACTCTCGTCGGAGATGCGCCGGCGCCCCGTCCGCGGCGCGGCGGCGAATGTCCCCGTCGGCGCGGGCGAGCAGCGTGGCCGTCTGCTCGGGCGAGAGCAGCCCCGGCAGGCCGAGTAGGCCGAGCTCCTCCTCGTTGCTGCCAGCTGCGTCTGGGTGGGCCGTGCCCTCCTGCGCAAGGACGGCGCGGCCAGCGTGCAGCACGTGCGCGAACTCAGCCTGCGCCTCGAGCGCCTCCCACTGGCTCACCGCGGCGGCGTCGGGCTGCTCGCGGGGCAGCGTGTCGAGCTCACCCTCGTCCGCGCCGCTGCGAACGCGGACGACGTGGTTGCGCTCCTGCTCGAGCTCGGCGGCCAGGGCCAGCAGCGGGCGGACCGCCGGCAGGAAGACGGTGGCCGACTCCCCCGGCCGCCGGGCTCGCACCACCCGTCCGACGGCCTGGGCGAAGAACAGCGGGGTGCGGTAGGCAGTCAGCCAGGCGAGGCACGCCGCCCGAGGAATATCGACGCCCTCGGAGATCATGCGGACGCAGACGGCGATCCGCTCCTCGCTGTCACCGAAGCGCCGCAGCCGTTGGCTGGCACGCGGGTCGCCCGACAGGATGAGCGCCGGCCGTCGCCCGGTCACCCGTGTGACGATCGAGGCGTAGGCCCGCGCGGCCTCCTGGTCCGAGGCCAGCACCAGCCCAGCTGCGTCAGGCATCCCGCTCTCGCGCAGCTGGGTCAGCCTGTCGTCCATCGCCGCGATCACGTGCGGCACCCACTGGCCGCCGGGGTCGAGCGCGGTGCGCCACGCCTGCGCCTCCGCGTCGCGGGTGAGCGGCTCGGTGAGGGAGGCCGCGACGGTCTCGCCCGCGTTGTTGCGCCAGCGTGAGACGCCGGTGTAGGCGGCGAACACGACCGGGCGGACGACGCCGTCGGCGAGCGCCTCCCGGTAGCCGTAGCCGTGGTCGGCGATGCTGGCGAGCCCGGCGTCGGGTCCGCTGCCGACCGGCTCGTAGCGGACGAATGGGATGCGCTCGTCGGCGCGGGTGCGAAAGGGTGTTCCGGTCAGGCACAGCCGCCGGCGCGCTGGCTCGAACGCCTCCTCGACAGCTTCGCCCCAGGACAGCCCGTCGCCGGCGTGGTGGACCTCGTCGAGCACGACGAGCGAGCGACGGGCGGACGTGCGGGCCCGGTGCAGCATGGGGCGGCCGGCGACCTGGGCGTAGGTCGTGACGTAGCCGGCGAGCCCCGGGCGGACAGGGCCGACGCTGTTGGGCAGCGCAGGGTCGAGGTCGATGCCGAACGCCGCAGCGGCGAGCGCCCACTGGGTGCGCAGGTGGTCGGTGGGGCACACGACGGCGACGCGGTCGATCTCGCGGGTGGCCAGCAGGTGGCGGGCGAGCGCCAGTGCGAACGTCGTCTTGCCCGAGCCCGGGGTCGCGGTGAGCAGGAAGTCGCGCGGGGAGCTTCCGATGTACTGGGCGAGCGCCCGCTGCTGCCAGGCCCGCAGCGGCGGCTCGCCGGAGGCTCCCGGGCCGGCCGCTGGGCTCGGGACGGACGCGCAACGCACTCGGCCCACCCTGCCAAAGCCGTGGCGGACACGCGGGTAGGGACACGCTGTGCCCCGGGTGAGGCCGGGCGGGTCACAATCGCTCGTATGGGAGGCGCGCCGTGAAGGGTGACCGGGTCGAGATCGTCGTCGACGCCGGCGGTGAGGCACGCACCTATGAGGTGGCGGCGACGCGCGCGGGCCGCAGGGTCGACGTCCGGGTCGGCCGGGGTGTCGTCGAGGTCACCGAGCTGACCCGCGGTGGCACGACTGTGCGCACCGCGCGGTTCATGGCCAGCCGCGTGCTGGCTCTGGTCGAGCACCCGGCCGACGAGTCGCAGGCAGCCGACGACGCCGAGACGAGCCTCGCCGCCCGTCCGCGTGGCCGGCGCGCCGCGGCCGACGAAGCCGCCAGCGCCTCGCCGTGGGACGAGCTCGCCCTACCCTTGTCCGGACCCGGCGGCGACGGCCCGCAGTAGCAGCCGCGGCGCCGCCCCGGCCCTAGTCAGCCCCGCTCACACCCGAGGAGTCACGTGCCCCATCCGCCCCGGTCGTCCCAGCCGGCCGTCCGCCCGCTGGCCTGCATCCTGGCGCCGCACATCCTGGTCAACATCGCCCGCAACGGCGGAGCAGCCGAGCGAGCCACGGCCCTCGACGCGCTGGGCATCGACCACACGCTGCGCTCGCTGCGGGCCACGCGGGCCCTGACGCGCGGCGCCGGCTCGGCGGTCTCGATCCCGGTCTCGGCGCCACCCGTGCCGGAGCCGCGGCGCACCATCTACGACGCCGGCCACCAGGAGGCGACCCCGCCGAAGGGCACGGTCGTCCGCCACGAGGGCGACCCGCCGGTGACCGACCCCGCCGTCAACGAGGCCTACGACGGGCTCGGCGCCACCTTCACCCTGTACCGCGACGCGTTCGACCGGGACTCCATCGACGACGCCGGCCTGCCGCTCAATGCCTACGTCCACTACGGCACGAACTACGACAACGCCTTCTGGGACGGCGCCGAGATGGTGTTCGGCGACGGGCGACGGCACCCTGTTCAACCGCTTCACCATCAGCCTCGACGTCATCGGACACGAGCTCACCCACGGCGTTACCGAGAAGGAGGCGGGGCTGACCTACCACGGCCAGTCCGGGGCGCTGAACGAGTCGGTCAGTGACGTGTTCGGCTCGCTGGTCAAACAGCACGCCCTCGGCCAGAGCGCCGACCAGGCCGATTGGCTGATCGGCGCCGGCCTGCTCACGCCGGGCGTCAAGGGCCGGGCGCTGCGCGACATGCGCAACCCCGGCACGGCGTACGACGACCCGACGCTCGGCAAGGACCCGCAGCCCGCCGACATGGCCGGGTACGTGACAACGACGCAGGACAACGGCGGTGTGCACACCAACTCGGGCATCCCCAACCGGGCCTTCGCGCTTGCCGCGCTCGCCATCGGCGGCAACGCCTGGGAGACGGCGGGGCACATCTGGTACGAGACACTGCTCGACAACCGCCTGCGGCCCGGCACGCGCTTCCGGGCCTTCGCGGCGATCACCGTCCGGCACGCCAAGGCCGCCACCGCCGTCAGCGACGCCTGGCGGCAGGTCGGAGTGCTGCCCTGACCGGGCCGGGCGAGGGAGCTGACCCGGCTGGCAGCGCAGACCTCGTCGAGGTGGAGCGCACCGGGGGGTTCGCTGGTCTCACCGTCCGGGCCGCTGTGCCGCATGCCGAGGTCCCTGCCGGCTTGGCAGCCACGCTCGAGCAGGCTCTGGCGGCACCAGTATCTGCCAGTGCGGCGCCCAGCGGGGCTGACAGGTTCTCCTACACCCTTCGGCAAGGAGGCCGCGAGCAGCAGCTGCCCGAAGCCGGGATGGATCCCGGCACGCGCGAGCTCGTGGCATGGCTGCTGGCCCGCCGACAGCCGGGCTGACGTCTCATCCGCTCAGCACCCCGCGTGATCGACACAACCAGGTCTGTGGCCGCCCGGTTCGTGCTGGTTCCGCCACGCGAATGGACCGGGATGTGTCGATCATGCGTGCCTACTCCGGCGACGGCCCGGGCAGGAGCCCGGCATGAGTGACACGCGCGGCAGGGTGTGGCTGATCCGGCACGGGGCGACGGAGTGGAGCGAGTCCGGCAAGCACACCGGCGCCACCGACGTCCCCCTGATCGAGGCGGGCGAGGCGGCGGCGCGCGCGCTGGGCCCCGTCCTCGCCGAGGAGTCCTTCGCGCTGGTGCTCTCGAGCCCGCTGACCCGGGCACGGCGCACGGCTCAGCTCGCGGGGCTCGAGCCCGAGCTCACCGACGACCTGCTCGAGTGGAACTACGGCGAGTACGAGGGACGCACCACTGCCGAGATCCGGCAGGATGCGCCCGGCTGGACCGTCTTCTCCGACGGCGCTCCGGGCGGCGAGCTCGCCGGTGAGGTGGCCGCCCGGGTCGACCGCGTCATCGCGCGGGCCAAGGCCGCAGCCTCCGATAGGCAGGATGTCGCCTGCTTCGCCCACGGACACGTCCTGCGGGTACTCGGCGCCCGCTGGGTGGAGATGGCCCCCGAGGACGGCCGGCACCTCAAGCTCGGCACCGCCGCGCTGTGCATCCTCGGCTACGAGCACGAGAGCCCCGTGATCGAGGTGTGGAACCACACCGCGCACGTCCCGGCCTGATCGCCGCGCGCTCCCCCGCGGCCGTGGGCGGCGTCCGCGCGGTCAGTGAGCCAGCAACTGGCCCAGCCGGCGCGTCAGCTTCATGTTCTCGGAGTAGTCGACGGGCACCACGACGACGGACGGGCGGTCGAGCACGTCGAACGCCCGCTTGAGCGCCGGCCGCAGCTCGCTCGTGGCCTCGACCCGCTCGGCGTGGCAGCCGAACCCCTCCGCAACCGCGACGAAGTCGGGGTTGACGAAGTCGGTCCCGAAGTGGCGGCCGAACTCGATGTCCTGCTTCCACGTGATCAGGCCGTAGCCGCCGTCCTCCCAGACCAGCATCACGGGGTTGACCCCGAGCCGCACGCCGGTGGCCAGCTCCTGGATGTTCATCAGGAAGGCGCCGTCGCCGCACAGCGCCACCACCCGCCGCTCGGGGTGGACCAGCTTGGCGGCGATCGAGCCCGGCACCGACATCCCCATCGAGCAGAAGCCGTTGGTGATCAGGCAGCTGTTGGGCGTGTAGGTCGGGTACTGGCGCGCGACCCACATCTTGTGCGCGCCGACGTCGCTGATCAGGATGTCGTCGTCCGCCAACTCAGCCCGCAGGTCGGTAAGGATGCGCTGCGGCTTGACCGGGTACGACTCGTCCTCGGCGTGCTCGTCGTTGATCTCGTGCGTCAGCTTCTCGCGCATCTGCGCCCAGATCGCCACGTCGTCGAAGCTGTGGGCGTCGGTCAGCCGCTCGTTGATCGCCCACAGCGCCGCGGCGACGTCGCCGACGACCTCGACGTCGGGCTGGTAGTTCGCGTCGACCTCGGCGGGCTCGAAGTCGATGTGCAGCACCCGCTTGGTGCGCCCGACGTTCCAGCGCGAGGGATGCCACTCGACCATGTCGTAGCCAACCGCGATGACCAGGTCGGCGGACTCGAAGGCCTCGGTGACGTAGTCACGGCTGCCCAGCCCCGCGGCGTACAGGCTGCGCGGGTGCCGGTCGGACAGCGCGCCTTTGGCCATGAAGGTCATCGCAGCGTAGATGCCGGTGGCGTCGACGAGCCGGGCCAGCTGCGGGGTGACGCGAGTACGTGCGCAGCCGGCGCCGACCAGCAGCACGGGGCGCTCGGCGCGGGCGATGAGCTCAAGCGCCTGCTCGATGCTGCGCTCGTCGGCGATGGGGCGCCGCACCTTGACCGGCGGGGTGATCGGCGACTCGTGCACCTCGTGCTGGGCGATGTCCTCGGGCAGCTCGATGTGCGTCGCACCGGGCTTTTCCTGGATCGCCGTCTTGAAGGCCTTGCGCACGATCTCGGGGATGACCCGCTCGTCGCGGATCGAGGAGGCCCACTTGGTGATCGGGTGGAACATCTGGACGACGTCCATGTTCTGGTGGGACTCCTTGTGCAGCCGCGTCGTCGCCCCCTGCCCCGTGATCGCTACCACGGGGCTGTGGTCCATGTTGGCGTTGGCGACGCCGGTGACCAGGTTGGTCGCGCCGGGGCCGAGGGTCGACAGGCACACACCGGGGTGCCCCGTCAGCCGGCCCCACACGTCGGCCATGAAGGCCGCGCCCTGCTCGTGGTGGGTAAGGACGAACCGGATGGAGGAGTCACGCAGCGAGAGCATGACGTCGGCGTTCTCCTCGCCGGGGACGCCGAAGATGTACTGCACACCCTCTGCCTCGAGGCACCGCAGGAACAGGTCGCTGGACTTCATCGCTCGAGCCTCCCTTGCAGGTCAGTCTCCCCGAGCGGCAGCCCGGTGGCGTGCGGCCGGCTGGTCAGCCGCGCGGCTCGAGGTCGAGCGAGGCGCTGTTCATGCAGTACCGCTCGCCCGAGGCACCGGGCCCGTCGGGAAACACGTGCCCGAGATGCGACCCGCAACGGGCGCAGCGCACCTCGGTCCGCATCATCCCGTACGCGCGGTCCTCGACCAGCTCGACGGCGTCGCGAGTCGCCGGCTCGGTGAAGCTCGGCCAGCCGGTACCGCTGTCGTACTTGGTGGAGGCGTCGAACAGTCTGGCCCCGCACGCGCCGCAGGAGTAGACGCCGTCCCGCTTGTCGTGGGTGTACGCCCCGGTGAACGGCGGCTCGGTGCCTGCCTTGCGCAAGACGGCGTAGCGCTCGGGCTCGAGCTCCTCGCGCCACTGCTCGTCGCTCTTGTCGACCTCGTACGTCCCGCCGCTGCTCGTCACAGCACGGTCAACGTGCCGGCCGGGACCCATGTTCCGAGCTGCTGCCCGGAAGCGCTCGGCGAACCCCATTGCCCCCAGCCCCCCGCTACTGAGCGGACAGGACGCGGTAGACATCGAAGACGCCCTCGGTCGTCCGGACCGCTTTGAGGACGTGGCCGAGGTGCTTGGTCTCCCCCATCTCGAACGTGAAGCGACTGACGGCGACGCGGTCACGGGTGGTGGTCACCGACGCCGACAGGATGTTGACGTGGTGGTCCGAGAGCACCCGGGTGATGTCGGACAGCAGCCCGGTGCGGTCGAGCGCCTCGACCTGGATGGCTACCAGGAACACCGAGCCTGACGTCGGTGCCCACTCCACCGCCACGATGCGCTCGGGCGATGCCGTCTTGAGCGCCTCGGCGTTGGAGCAGTCCTGGCGGTGGACCGACACCCCCTGGCCGCGGGTGACGAACCCCTCGATGGTGTCGCCGGGCATCGGCGTGCAGCAGCGCGCCAGCTTCACCCAGACGTCCGGCAGCCCCTGAACCACCACGCCGGGGTCTCCTGCGGGCCGCGCCTTGCGTGAGGTCGGGACGGTGGTCTCGGCGATGTCCTCGGTCGCGCCGTCCGGCCCGCCCAAGCCGGCGACGAGCTTCTGCACGACTGTCGAGGCCTGCAAGTGCTTCTCACCGACCGCCGCGTACAGCGCTGACACGTCGGCCAGCCGCAGCTCGGTGGCGAGCGTCGGCAGCGCCTCCCCCGCGAACAGGCGCTGGATGGGCAGGCCCTGCTTGCGCATCGCGCGGACGATCGCGTCGCGGCCCTCGTCGATCGCGTCCTCACGCCGCTCCTTGGCGAACCACTGACGGATCTTGGTGCGGGCCCGCGACGACGTGACGAAACCCAGCCAGTCACGGCTCGGACCAGCAGTAGCCGACTTCGAGGTGAAGATCTCGACCGTGTCACCGTTGTCGAGAGGGCTCTCGAGCGGCACCAGGCGGCCGTTGACACGCGCCCCAATGCAGCGGTGGCCGACCTCGGTGTGCACCGCGTAGGCGTAGTCGACGGCAGTCGCGCCCGAGGGCAGGCTGATCACGTCACCCTTGGGAGTGAAGACGAAGACCTCCGCCGCGGACAGGTCGAAGCGCAGGCTGTCGAGGAACTCCTCGGGGTCGCTCGTCTCCTTCTGCCACTCGATGATCTGCCGCAGCCAGGTCATCTGGTCGGTCCCAGCGAGGGGCGTCTCGCGGTGCTCGGGCTCGGGCGCCCTGCCGCCCGCGCCGCCGGTGTCCTTGTACTTCCAGTGCGCGGCGATGCCGTACTCGGCCCGTTGGTGCATCACGACGGTGCGGATCTGCAGCTCCACCGGCTTGCCCTCCGGGCCGATGACTGTCGTGTGCAGCGACTGGTACATGTTGAACTTGGGCATCGCGATGTAGTCCTTGAACCGCCCCGGCACCGGCTGGAAGCTCGCGTGCAGCGTGCCCAGGGCGCCGTAGCAGTCGCGGACGGTGTCGACGAGGATGCGGATGCCGACCAAGTCGAAGATGTCCCCGAACTCGCGGCCGCGGACGATCATCTTCTGGTAGATCGAGTAGTAGTGCTTGGGGCGGCCGTTGACGGTGGCCTGGATCCGCGCGTCGCGCAGCTGCTCCAATACCTGCTCGGTGAGCTGCTCCAGGTAGGTGTCGCGGCTCGGCTGCCGGTCGCTGACCAGCCGCACGATCTCCTCGTACCGCTTCGGGTAGAGGGTGGCGAACGCGAGGTCCTCGAGCTCCCACTTGATCGAGTTCATCCCCAGCCGGTGGGCCAGCGGCGCGTAGATCTCGAGCGTCTCGCGGGCCTTCTTCTCCTGCTTGTGCGGGGGCAGGTAGCGCAGCGTGCGCATGTTGTGCAGCCGGTCGGCCAGCTTGACGACGAGTACCCGCGGGTCACGCGCCATCGCCAGGACCATCTTGCGGATGGTCTCGGACTGCGCGTCGCGGGCAGCCGCCTCCTGGCTCGCGCTGTCGGAGGTGCGGACCTTGTCGAGCTTGGTGACGCCGTCGACGATCACTGCCACCAGCTCGCCGAAGTCGCGGCGGATTTCGGTCAGCCGGACGGGCGTGTCCTCGACGGTGTCGTGCAGCAGCGCGGCCGCGAGCGTGGCGGCATCCATCCCAAGGTCGGCGAGGATGCTGGCGACGGCGAGCGGGTGGGTGATGTACGGGGCGCCGCTCTTGCGAACCACCCCGGCATGTGCCCGTTCGGCCAGCTCGTAGGCGCGGACCACAAGCTGCGTGTCGGCCTTGGGGTGGTTGGCCCGGAGCGAGCGCAGCAGCGGCTCGAGCGCACCGGCTGGGGTGCTGCCGCGCACGCTGCCCAGGCGGGCCAGCCGGTTGCGGACCCCGCGAGTGGCGCTCGTGGCGAGGCCGGCAGCACCCGAGGGTGCGCCTGATGCGCCCGAAGCGTGCTCGACGCCGAGGCGGGGGACGACGCTGGCAGCAGCGCTGAGGCCAGCGTCATCAGCAGGCGCAGCAAGCCTCTCGTCGGCCTCGCCAGGCGCGCGAGTCTCGACCCGGGTCGGTACTGCGTCAGGCAACGGCCGCTCCTCACGCTCCGGTTCGCAGCGTATCCCTGGCACCGGGACGGGCCGCGGGCTCATACCTCCAGCAGCGCCGCCACGGGAAGCCCGGGCAGGCGCCCCCGGCCCTTCAGGAACAACAGCTCGATCAGCACGGCCATGCCCACGACCTCGGCGCCCGCGTCACTGACGAGCCCGGCAGCGGCAGCAGCGGTGCCGCCGGTCGCCAGGACGTCGTCGATGAGCAACACCCGCTCCCCGGGCCGCAGGGCGTCCTGCTGGACCTCCAGTGTCGCCCTCCCGTACTCCAGGTCGTAGGTGCGCGCCGCCGTTGCACCGGGCAGCTTGCCGGCCTTGCGGATCGGCACCAGCCGCGCCTGGGTCGCCAGCGCCACCGGAGCGGCCAGCAGGAAGCCGCGGGCCTCGATGCCGGTCACTGTCGTCGCTCCCGCCGCCCGGGCGATGCCGGCCAGCGCATCGACGACAGTAGAGAACGCCGACGGGTCGGCGAGCACGGGGTTGATGTCCTTGAACAGCACTCCCGGCTCGGGGAAGTCGGGCACGTCACGGACCAGGGAGCTGAGCACCGCGCGGGCGGCCTGCAGCCCGGCCGCGGCGTTCGCCGGGCCAGTGCGGCCCGTCGCGCTGAGGGCGCTCACCGCCTCCCCTTGCCGCTCGGACGCCCCGGCTTGCGCCGCCGGTCGGGGCGGCGGACGGCGCCGGAGGGCCGAGCCTGCCCCGTGCTCGATGGGCGGGTGCTTCCCGGCAACGGCACCTGGGGGGCGGATGGCCCCTCGTCCGGTCCCTCGTTCGGGGCCCGCTCGAGCAGGGCGACGCCGCCGCCGGCAGCCTCAGGCTGACCGGCAGGCGCGGTGGCGACCGCAGGTCCCGTCGGGCGCGCGGAGGCAGCCTGTCGGGAGCGGGCGACACGGGCCTCGAGCGCCCGGATCTTCGGGTCGCGCTGCTTGAGGTCGACCAGCAGCGGCGCCGCGATGAAGATCGAGGAGTAGGCCCCGGACGCCAGCCCGATGAACTGCGCGAGCGCAAGGTCCTTGAGAGTGCCGGCGCCGAGCAGGCCGGCGCCGATGAACAGGAGCGCCGCGACGGGCAGCAGCGCGATGAGCGAGGTGTTGATCGAGCGCATCAGCGTCTGGTCGACGGCGTCGTTGACCGCGCCCGCGTAGCTGCGCCGGCCGGCGGCGACGATGCCCGCCGTGTTCTCGCGGATCTTGTCGAACACCACCACCGTGTCGTAGAGCGAGAAGCCGAGGATCGTCAGCAGCGCGATGACCGTCGAGGGCGTCACCTCGAAGCCGACGAGCGAGTAGATGCCAGCGGTGATCAGCAGGTCGTGCAGCAGCGCGACGATCGCCGCGACGGCCATCCTGGGCTCGTAGCGCACCGAGATGTAGACCACGACGAGGACGAGGAAGGCGACGAGCCCCTGCAGCGCCTTGCTCGTGATCGATGAGCCCCACGAGGCGCCCACTGTCGACACGCTGACCGCCGACGCGGGCAGGCCCAGCTTGCTCTGCAGCGCGCTCGACGCTGCCTTGATCTGCTGCTCGTCCAGCGGCCGGGTCTGTACGCGGACGCGGCCGCTGCTGGCGAGCGACTGGGCCGACTCCACCTGCGCCCCGGTCCCCGCTATGGCGGCGCGCGCGGCCGACACCGACGAGCTGCGCGTGGGGACCTCGAAGGACGCGCCGCCCTTGAAGTCGATGCCGAGCTGGAAGCCCCGGATGAGCAGGCTCGCGAGGCTGATCAGAACGACGATCGTGCTCAGCGTGTACCAGCGCCGCCGGTGCGCGATGAAGTCGTAGTGGATCTCGCCGTTGTAGAGGCGCCGGGCCAGCGACATCTCAGTCCTTTCCGCCGGTCGTGACTGCCTCCGGGGCACGCTTGGTCAGCCGCATGCGGGCGGGCGCGGCGCTCCCAGCATCCCCTGAGCCCCCTGAGCCCCCTGAGCCCCCTGAGCCCCCTGCGCCCCCGGCGGATCCCCGGACAGTGAGCCCGCTGATTCTCGAGGTGGAGAACAGGTTGCGGCGCACCAGCAGCGTGACCACGGGCTTGGTGAACAGGAAGACGACGGCGACGTCGAGCAGCGTCGACAGGCCGAGCGTGAACGCGAAGCCGCGGACCGAACCGATGGAGAGGAAGTACAGGGTCGCAGCGGCGAGGAAGGAGACGAAGTCCGCCGACAGGATCGTGTTGCGGGCACGCACCCAGCCGCGCTCCACCCCGCTGCGCACCGTGCGGCCCTCGCGTACCTCGTCCTTGAGACGTTCGAAGAAGACGACGAACGAGTCCGCGGTGATGCCGACTGCCACGATGAACCCGGCGATGCCGGCCAGGCTCAGCGTGAAGCCGATGCCGGCGCCGAGCAGGCAGATGCACTCGTACACCAGCGCTCCGCTGACGAGCAGCGAGGCAATGGTGACCAGCCCGAGCGTCCGGTAGTAGAGCAACGAGTAGAGGACGACCAGGGCGAGACCGATGCCGCCCGCGATGAGGCCGGCGTGCAGCGAGTCCTGCCCGAGCGTGGCCGAGATCGAGTCGACCTGCTGCTGGCGGAAGGCGATGGGCAGCGCGCCGTAGCGCAAAATGTTGGCCAGGTCGGTGGCCGACTTCTGGTCGAACGAGCCGCTGATCTCGGCCGACCCGGCGATGCGCTCGTTGATGTTGGGGGCCGACTGCACCACGCCGTCGAGCACGATCGCGACCTGCTTGCCGGTGGTCGCCGCCGTCAGGCTGGTGAACTTGGCCTGGCCGCCCTTGGTGAACGACACCTCGACGACCCAGTTGTTGCTGGTTTGGCCCTGGCTGAGCTGCTGCAGGGTGGCGGTGGCGCCGGCGACGTCGCTGCCGACGACCTTGGCGGGCTTGAGCAGGTACTTCGCGTCACCGGCCTTGCTACATGCGGTGACCCAGTCGCCCGGCTGGTCGGTGCTGACCTTGCCCTTGCGGGCGTCGGTCGCCGTGCACTGCAGCGTCGCGTACTGGGCGACAACCGCAGTCGGTGGTGTGCCGGCGCTCGTCGCGGCGGCTGATGGGGCGGGTGTGCCGGCGGCTGGCGGCATGGGGGCGGGCTTCGGGGTAGACGAGCTCGCTGCGGGCGAGGGTGTCACGGGTGCGGGAGTTGCGGCCGCGAGCGCCTGGCTGAGCACGCGGGGACGGGCGGAGGCGCTCGGGGCGGGCGCGATCTTCGGCGTCGGCGAGGCGGACGGAGTCTGCTTCGGCGCCGGGGTGGCGCTGACCTTCGGCGTCGGCGTCCCGGTCGGCGCGGGGGGCGGCGCGGCCGCGGCCGCGGAGGCTGCGACTTCCCGGAAGCGCAGCTGGGCGGTCTGTCCGACGAGGTCGACGACCTCGTCGCGGCCCTTCCCGGGGACGGCGATCTCGATGTTGTCGTTGGCGCGGCGCACGTCGGCCTCGGACACACCGAGCCCGTTCACCCGCTGCCGGATGATGTCGACCGCCTTGTCGATGGCCCCGGAGTCGGGTCGCTTGGTGCTCGCGCCACTGCCAGTCAGCACCGGGGTAAGCGTGACGCTGGTCCCGCCCTGCAGGTCAAGCCCCAGCCGCGGTGTGGTCGCGTGCGACAGCACCATCCCGAGGCCCATCAGCACCGCCGCGAGCACGAGCACGCCGAGACGCAGCCACATCGGGCGCGTGCGGCTGCCGGCATAGCGACGGCGGGTCACGCGGCGGGCCACGATTGCTTGCCTTTCCGTCGGGGCGTCGGACTGGGGGACGGCAAGCTGCCGCGCCGGTTCGGGCAGTGCTGAGGGGCACGCTGCTCCAGATGGAGTATCGACCCCGGCGTGCCCTGCGCGAGGAGCCGCGCCCGGACGGAGCGGCTCAGGCCAGCCGTCCCGCTCCGGGCGGCTGGTCCTCCGGCGGCAGCTTGCGCAGCCGCACCTGCTCGCCGCTCGTCCCGCCACCCGCCGCCGGCCCGTCGATCACCTCGTGAGCGTCGCGGTCGGAGGTGGCGTCCCCGTCGTCAGCCCCGCTGCCGTCACCGGGGCGCGACACGACACGGGCGATCGAGACCACCTCGTACTGGCTGACCACGCCCGGTGCGATCTCGAGCGAGGCCACCCCGTCCTGCACGGACTGGACCGTCGCATGCAGCCCGCCGGCCGTGATGACAACGGCGCCGGGGCCAAGCCCCTGCCGTGCTTGCACCGCAGCGGCCCGGCGTCGGCGCTGGCTGAAGAACATCAGCGCGACGAACACGACCAGAATGATCGGCAGCAGCAGGCTGCCCACGCCGCTGCCCTGGTTGTTGGCGGCCAGTACGGTGGCGCTTGTTGTCACGCGGGCATCGTACGGCGGGAGCAAGCACCCGCTGGGATCGCCCGCTCACTCGAACAGGCCCGGCACAGCTGGTGGTGCCGGCCGCTCGCCCAGGTGGTGCCAGGCGGCGGGCGTGGCGACGCGGCCGCGGGGGGTGCGGGCGAGCAGACCGGTCCGCAGCAGGAAGGGCTCGACGACCTCCTCCACCGTCTCCGGCTGCTCCCCCACGGCGACGGCGAGGGTGCTGAGCCCGACGGGGCCGCCACCGAAACGGCGCACCAGCGCGCCCAGCACCTCGCGGTCGAGGCGGTCCAGGCCCAGCTCATCGACGTCGAAGACGGCAAGCGCCGCCCGGGCGACCTCCCCGGTGACCACCCCGCCGGCCCGGACCTCGGCGTAGTCGCGGACCCGGCGCAGCAGCCGGTTGGCGATGCGGGGGGTGCCCCGCGACCGGCTCGCGACCTCGGCCGCGCCGTCGCCGGTCACCTCGATGCCGAGCAGGGTGGCCGACCGGCCCAGCACGCGCAGCAGGTCGGGCTCGTCGTAGAAGTCCAGGTGCCCGACGAAGCCGAATCTGTCATGCAGCGGGCTGGTCAGCAGGCCCGCTCGCGTCGTCGCACCGACGAGCGTGAAGGGCGCGACGTCGAGAGGGATCGCTGTCGCTCCTGCGCCCTTGCCGAGGATGACGTCGACGCGGAAGTCCTCCATCGCCGAGTAGAGCAGCTCCTCGGCGGGCCGGGCCATCCGGTGAATCTCGTCGATGAACAGCACCTCTCCGGGCCCGAGGCTGGTGACGATGGCGACGAGGTCACCGGCGCGCTCGATGGCCGGACCGCTGGTGATGCGCAGCGGGACGCCGAGCTCCCCCGCGACGATCATCGCGAGTGTTGTCTTCCCGAGCCCGGGCGGCCCGGACAGCAGCAAGTGGTCAGGCGGCCGGCCGCGAGCGACAGCCCCCTCGAGCACGATGGCCAGCTGCTCGCGGACCTTGGGCTGGCCGACGAACTCCTGCAGGCTGCGGGGGCGCAGCGCCGCCTCGAACCCGCGCTCGTCGGGGGCCGCGACGGGGCTGACGATCTCGACGCCCTCGCTCATGCTCGCGGCCGCAGGATGGCGAGAGCCCGGCGCAGCAGCACCGGGACGGACAGGGTGCCGTCGGCGCCCGCCGGCACATCCGCGGTGTCCTCGGCGACTGCAGAGACGGCGAGGTCGGCGTCGCGGGCCGGGTAGCCGAGGCCGAGGAGGGCCTCTCGCACCTGGTCCTGCCAGGTGGCGGCACCCCGCACCGGCGCGGGGGGCTCAGATGTGCCAAGCGGGGGGCCCAGGCGGTCACGCAGGTCGAGCACGATGCGCTGGGCGCCCTTGCGGCCGATCCCCGGCACCCGGGTCAGAGCCGCCAGGTCCTCGGTGGCGACGGCGCGCCGCACGTCGTCGGGCCGGTGCACCGCGAGCACGGCCTGCGCCAACCGCGGCCCGACACCGGCCGCAGTCTGCAGCGCCTCGAAGACCTCCTTCTCGTCGGCATCGGCGAACCCATAGAGCGTCAGCTCTGTCTCGCGGACGACGAGCGCGGTTGCCAGTGCCGCCGGCTCCCCCACCCGAAGCCGGGCGAGCGTCGCGGGAGCGCACTGCACAGACAGCCCGATGCCCCCGACCTCGACCACGGCCGCATCCGGGCCGAGGCTCGCGACCCGGCCCGCCACGCTGGCGATCACGACGCCGCCCGTCCCGGGATCAGCCGGCCGGTGTACGGAGGGGCAGCATCGCCGGAGGCCCCGGAGCCGCGGGAAGGCAGGGTCGCACCCGTGCGGATGAGCACGCTCCCTCGCCACAGGTGGCAGATGGCCAGAGCCAGGGCGTCGGCGGCATCGGCCGGGGTGGGGCGGTCGGCGAGATGCAGCAGCCGAGTAACCATCGTCGTGACCTGAGCCTTGTCGGCGCGGCCCGAGCCGGTCACGGCCGCCTTGACCTCGCTCGGGGTGTGCAGCGCGACGGGCAGTCCGCGCCGGGACGCCGCGACGATGGCGACGGCTCCGGCCTGCGCGGTGCCCATCACCGTGCGGACGTTGGCCTGGCTGAAGACGCGCTCGACCGCGACGGCGTCAGGCCGGTGCTCGTCGAGCCACGCCTCGACGACCCGTTCGATGCCACACAGCCGCCGCCCGATGTCATCGGCCGCCGGAGTGCGGGCGACCCCGACGGCCACCAGCGTGGCCTGCCCGGGGCGGGTGCTGTCGACGACGCCCAGCCCGCACCGGGTCAGGCCGGGGTCGACGCCGAGAACCCGCACCCTGACCCCCCGACGCGACCCGTTGACGAACGCCTGTTCGACCGTAGCCGGGCCGAGCGGGCCCGGCGGGTAGCGAACCGGGTGTGTCGCCGCCCGGCGTGCTGGTGGCGAAAAACGTGTGGCGCCCGCGGCGCGGTCCGGTATGAAGAGCGGATGCCCGCCGCTACCGACAGGTTCCCCTTCCGCTTCGCCACCGCCTACCGGGTGGCTGGGCTCCCCTTCGGCGTCACCCCGGCCTCGGCGTGGGTGAGCGTCGATGCGGACGAACTGAGGGCGAGGTTCGGCCTCTGGAGCGTGCGCGTCCCGCTGGCCGACATCGACGGGACCCAGGTCAGCGGCCCCTACTCCGCAGCCAAGACGATCGGACCGGCGCATCTGTCGTTCGCTGACCGCGGCGTCATCTTCGCCACCAATCCCGACAGCGGCCTCTGCATCCGGTTCCGGAAGCCGGTGGCTGTCCTCGACCCGACCGGGCGCCTGCTGCGGCATCCGGCGCTGACGGTCACCGTCGCCGACATCGACGCCCTCGCCGCCCGGCTGGAAGCCGCCCGGCGCTGAGCGGCCCGGCGCCCCCTACGGCTGCAGCTCAGCAGTCCCTGTGGCACCACCGGGGCTTCGTCTACCTCTGGACCGGCCAGGCGGTCAGCGAGCTCGGCTCGCAGGTGACGCTGCTCGCGCTGCCTCTGCTCGCCGTCTCCACCCTGCACGCCAGCACCTTCCAGGTCGCGCTGCTGGCAGCGGCCGGCAGTGCTGCGTTCCTGCTGGTGGCCCTGCAGGCCGGCGCCCTGATCGACAGGTGGCGCAAGAAGCGGGTCATGGTCCGCTCGGACCTGATGCGAGCGGCCCTGCTCGCGACGATCCCCCTCGCGCAGCTCGCCGGGGTGCTGACGCTCGCCCAGCTCTACGCGGTCGCACTCGCCGCATCGGTGCTGACAGTGTGCTTCGACGTCGCCTACCAGTCCTACCTGCCCATGCTCGTGACCGGCGAGCAGCTCGTGGAGGGCAACGCCAAGATCGCGGGTACCGAGTCGTTCGGGCAGGTGGCCGGCCCGAGCACCGGGGGCGCGCTCGTCGCTGCGGTCGGGGCGCCCTACGCGGTGGCTGTCGATGCCGCCAGCTTCATCGTCTCCGCCATCCTGACCGGCAGGGTGGATGACTCCGAACCGCCCATTGCGGCGCCGAGCGCCGGCACCCGGCTGCGGACCGAGATCCGGGAGGGGCTCAGGTTCGTCCTCGGCCACCCCGTCCTTGCCAAGGTGGTCGGCTGCACCGCCACCAACAACTTCTTCAGCTCCGCCACGGGCGCGCTCGAGATCGTCTTCCTCGTCCGGATCCTGCACGCCAGCCCCAGGGTTGTGGGCGCGGTGTTCGCGCTGGGCGCGCTCGGCGGCCTCGCGGGCGCAGCTCTGGCCGGGCGCCTGGCGCGCCGGATCGGAACGGCGCGCATCGTCTGGGTCTCGATTCTCGCCGAGGTGCCGTTCCTGTTTGCCACTCCCCTCGCCTTCCCCGGCTGGGGCGTCGTGCTGGTCAGCGTCACCGGCGCGGCCGGCGGGGCCGCGGCTGTGGTCTACAACGTGGCGCAGGTGTCCTACCGCCAAGCGGTGACGCCGAAGCAGCTGCTGGGCCGGATGAACGCGAGCACCCGCTTCATCGTCTGGGGCGTGAATCCGCTCGGCGCTCTGGCCGGCGGTTCGTTGGCCGCTGTGATCGGTGTGCGGCCGACCTTGCTGATCGCCGCGGCCGGGGCGGCCCTCTCGGGACTGTGGGTGCTGGCCAGTCCGCTACGCACCGCCCGCGACATCGCCGACCTGCCGGCGGGGCTGGGGAGCCCGCGTCCGCTGGCCGGGGTCAGCGGGGCCGCATCACCGTGACGTGATCGGCTCGCCCCGGGTCGAGGCTTCGGGTTGGCGTTGGGGTTGGTGTCGGGGTGGGTGTCGATGTCGGTGGCCGTGCAGCTGACCGAGACCTGGTCGCCGGCGGTGCGGTTACAGCGCCGACCGTGCCGATCGGGTAGGCACCGGCGGCCGTATCTGCGGCGGCTTCAGGCCTGCGGCACCACGAAGATGCAGAAGGGGTGACCGGCCGGGTCGGCATAGACGCGCAACGGCTCCTCGGAGTCATCAGTCCGGTCGAGCAGCTGGCGTGCGCCGAGCTCCAGGGCGCGCGCATGCTGCGCCGCCAGCTCTTCGACCGAGGACACCGTGAGGTCCAGGTGCAGCATCTGCGGATGCTGGCCGTCCGGCCACGTCGCCACCGGCAGGCCGGCGACCTGCTGGAAGGCGAGGCGGGGGACGCCGCCGGACTGCAGCACCAGCCAGTCCTGCCCTCGCAGATCGGGAGCCCCGGCGGCCGGCCGCTCGTCGCCAGGGCGGTACTCCAGGCCGAGAAGCTGGCGGTAGAACTCGGCCAGCAAGCGGGCGTCAGGGCAGTCCAGCACCACCTGCCGCAGGGTGGGGAACGCTTGCTGGCTCGTCACGCTGTTAGCCTGACACGGAGCGGACGGGCGGGTGGCGATGTGCTCGCCCAGGTGCACCTCGCCTCAGCTGTGGCCGAGGGCTCCGTCGACATCGGACAGCTTCTGGACGAGCCGCGGCGAGCAAGTCGTCGTGGAAGGTGCCCGGTACCCGGGGTAGCCGTTTCGTTCTCGCGTAGAACGTGCTCGGCGCGATCTTCGGCCGCAGAGCGCACGAGGTCACTCAGCGGGACGTTGCTGAGGCTAGCTGCTCGCTGGAGCCGTGCCGTGCACTCCGGGCGGACCCGAACCTCCAGTCGTGCCGTGCTGCCATCGCCACCCCTCGTGTACGTACCAACGCACGGACGTCGCGCAGCTCAGTCAGCCGCGACCGTCCACTCGACGCCCTCGACTTCGAGCAGGAAAGGGCCCGCCAGCTGCTCCGCCCGTGAGTCCCCATCCGCAGAGTGACCGACACAAAGCCCTCGGTGGTAGCACTGAAAGGGGACATAGCCGGCAAGGTGGTGCCGGTTTGTGTCGTGGGAGAACATTGCGAGTGTCGTGGTTGGCCCGGGAGGCCCGGTTCGGCAGGCTGGTGCTGGCAGCACGGAGTGACCCGCGAGAATACTGGCCGCTTTCGGACGTGCCTTTCGTTTGACTTGTCTCCCGCCGCTGCCAGCACCGGCCTGGCCCACTCGTCTTGGCTTGATCAGGAGCTTGTCCGTCTCCGGACGTGACCCTTCACAGTGCTGCCGCGACAGGTGACCTCTCCCAGGCCGGTGCCGACCGCTCGCCCTCTTGGGAAGGACACGCAATGGTCATGCTTGCAGAGCATTACGACTACGTCATCGGCGGTGACCCCGACCGCGACACCATCGACTTGGTGGTGGTCACAGCCCCGGCCGGGCGCGTCGTCGCGCACCGATCCGATCAGACCGGCGAGGCCGGCTATCTGCGGTTGGTGAACTGGGGTCGCGAGCGGGGGCCGGGACGCCGAGTCTGGGCGTTGGAAGGCA